>Ga0334898_1000037_pt1 | contig 254976 bp, 193 predicted proteins | sample GraSluR3_MG_10_FD_207228 | JGI IMG/M metagenome (GOLD analysis project Ga0334898, IMG submission 207228) | Sludge microbial communities from methane-producing bioreactor in Wageningen University, Netherlands - Granular Sludge_3_08-R3 | ecosystem: Engineered > Bioreactor > Anaerobic >...
ATGCCGGAACCTATGAGGGAACTTTCACCCTCACCGCCGAGATCAACTAATACACCCACCACCCATACAAAAAGCCGGGCCCCAGTGCCCGGCTTTTTTGCAGCCCCACCCCAAAGAAAATTTCCGTATTTTTGTCCACAACCAACGCATTTTCACCCATGAAACGCCTCACCGCCCTCCTGCCCGTCCTGCTGTTATTTGCCCTGGTCCCCCGTCAGGCCACAGCCCAGGTCGCCATCGCCCCCTCCACCGTGTTCATCAGCGATGCCACCAATGTGGGCACCCTTTACGTATCCAACCGCTCGGACGAGCCCCAGGAGGTCACCATCGAATTCGCCTTCGGCTACCCTTCCTCCGATGCGGAAGGCAACCTGGTGATGAATTACCAGGACTCCGTGGCCTATGAACAGTTCGCCCTGAATGACTATATCCGTGCGTTCCCCCGTTCCTTCGTGCTGGGACCGCGCCAGCAGCAGACGGTGCGTTTCCAGGTAAGGCCGCCGGCAGCTTTTGCCGACGGGGTTTACTGGACAAGGGTCAAGGTGCTTGCCAACCCCCAGGCCACCGAGATCGATGTCACCGCCGAGGAAGGCATCACCACCCGCATCACCTTCCGGTTTGAGCAGGTCATCGCCGCCTTTTACCGCAAGGGGCAGGCCCATACGGGGCTGAACATCAACAAGGTCGAGGCCATCCAGAGGGAAGGGACCCTGGTATTGCTGTCGCACCTGCAGCGCACCGGCAACGCCCCCTTTGTGGGCAGCATGACGGCCACCCTGTTCGATGCAGCCGGCAACCCGGTCATGGAGCGCCAAAGCACCACCACCGCCTATTTCGAAGAGATCCGCCGGCTGGAGATGGATGTCAGCGACCTGCCTCCCGGAGAATACCGTGCGGAGCTGGTCTTTGAAACCCGCCGCGCCGACATGTCGCCCACCGACCTGGTGCAGGCCCCGAAAATCACGGAAACCATTTCGGTCACCCTCCAATAGCCCCGGAAATCTGTTGACCCATTGACTTGAGACCCATCCGACTCCAAGCCTGCAAGCAGCTGATCCTGGTCCTGGCCCTCTGGGCCGGGGGCCTTGCAGGAGGCTTTCACCCCGTGCAGGCCCAAAGCGCCACGGCCGAGGAAGTGCTGCTCACCTTCCGCTACCCCGGGGTGGGGAACGTCTACGTCACGGCCCTGTACGACCGGGGAGACATGTTCCTGCCCGTGACAGAACTGTTCGGGCTGCTGTACATCCACCATGAAGCCAGTCCGGGCGATTTTTCCCTTGGGGGCACCTACCTGGACGGACAGACCCCCTACCGCATCTCCTTTGCCCAGTACCAGGTCAGCCTGGGCGGCCGGCGTTTCGATTACACGGCGGAGGCGTTTCGCATCGGGGAGCTGGACTTTTTCCTGTCTCCCCTCGTCTTTGAAGAGGTGTTCGGGCTGCGCTTCACCGTCAACCTGAACAACCTCTCCCTGGCCCTGGAGTCGGATCAGACCCTGCCCGTGGAGGAACGCCAGGAGCGGGAGCGGGCCCGGCAAAGACTGGAGACCAGGGAGGTGGCGCGCACCTACTACCCCCTGGAGTACGCCAGGAACCGCCGCGTGATGGGCATGGGCTTCGTGGATTACACCCTCAACGGCACGTTCACCCAGGACAACCCCAACATGAATTATACCCTGACCGGGGGGGTGGAACTGTTCGGGGGCGACCTGCAGGGCAACGTCATCGGATCCTACTATAATGAAAACCACCAGGTCCGGAGCAGCAACCTGCGCTGGCGCTATGTGGTGCGCGACAGCCAGTGGTTTTCCAGCTTCATGGCCGGCCAGCTCAGCACCACAGGGCTCCAGCCACGGGCCCTGCTCGGGGCCTCCTTCTCCAACGACCCCATCGAACCGCGGCGCCTCTTCGAAGCCTATGTGGTGGACGGCACCACCGAGCCCGACTCCGAAGTCGAGCTCTTCCTGAACAACCGCCTGATCGACTTTCAGCGGGCCGATGCATCCGGATACTACCGGTTTGAGTTTCCGCTGACCTACGGAACTTCCCGGTTGACCATCAACATCTACACCCCTGCCGGGGAGGTGCGCAGCATCGACCGGCAGCTGCAGATCCCCTTTACCTTCCTCCCCCCGGGAGAGGTGGCCTACAACATCCAGGCCGGGCTGCTCCAGGGGGGGGACTCCTGGAACCTGGACGGCCAGCGGATGGCCCACGGGGATGTAGCGGTAGGGCTCACGGGATGGCTGACGGCCAAGGTGGGCATGGAATACGAGGAAGGAGAAACGGGCAACACGCCCTTCACCTACGGAGGCCTGTCCGCCAGGCTGTTTTCCCAGTACCTGATCAACCTGGACCTCGCCCCGGACGCCCTTTACCGTGCGACAGCCAGCGTGATGTATCCCTCCAGCCGCAGCATCAACCTGGTCTACACCCACTTTACGGGACCCTCGAGATACAACTACCAAAGCGCCCGGTCGGAACTTGGTTTCAATGTTTACACCCCTTTCGTGTTGGGCCGTACCAGCATGGGGCTGCGGCTGAGCGGAGAACACACCCTGTTTGACGATTACAGCATCACCCGGTACCGGACCGACGTGAATATGCGATTTGGGCGGACCACGGCCAGGCTGGGCTACCGGGACCTGCTGTACGCATCGGATGAGCTCCAGAGCATGGGGCAGGGACAGGTCAGCAGCAGCCTGACATACACCTTCCAGCGCACCCCGGGCTCCCCCGTATTCACGCGCGGCATGTTCCTGAGGGGCAGCCTCAGCTACGACCTGTTTTACGAACAGATCGACCGGGCCGAGCTGCAGCTCTCACGCAGCATCCGCCAGACAGGCCGGCTGATTGTCGCAGGAGGCTATGACTTCCTGGCAAGGCAGCCGATCGTCCAGCTCGGGTTTACGGTCGACCTGAACGCGGTGCGCAGCGCCACCCATGTGGACTACCGCAACGAGACCTATGCCGTGAGACAAAACCTCAGGGGTTCCGTCGGACTGGATCACCGGCCCGAGCGGGTCCTGCTGGACAACCGCGAACAAGTAGGCCGGGCCGGGGCTTCCGTGATCCTGTTTGTGGACAACAACAACTCGGGCAGCTACGATGCAGGGGATGAGATCCTGCCCTACCGGGCCGTCCGGCTCGACCGCTCGGCCAAGGCCCACCTGGGACGCGACGGCATCCTGCGGTTCAGCCAGCTGCAAAGCTACTACCGCTACAACCTGGAAGTGAACCGGGCCGCCCTGCCCAACCCCACCCTGGTGCCGGCAAAAGACCGCTTTTCCTTCATCACCGACCCCAATCACTTCAAACGCATCGAGATCCCCTTTTACCAGTCCGGCATCATCGACGGCACCGTGTTTGTGGAACGGGACGGAAGGCGTCAGGGGCAGGGCGGGCTGCGCCTGATCGTGAAAGGGGTCGGTCACGAATACGGGGAGACCATCCGCAACTTCTTCGACGGCAGCTTTTACGCCATGGAGCTTCCCCCGGGACGCTACACCCTGGAGGTGGATCCCGCCCAGCTGGAATTCCTGGGGGGCTACCAGGAAGGCGGACCGCTCGGATTTGAAGTCCGCGCCCTGGCCGAGGGCGACTTCGTGGAGAACCTGGATGTGGTGATCGTGGTGGGAGAACGTAAAGCGGAAGGACCGGAGCAGGGCCCCGCCGAACCGGCAGAGGAGCCCGCACCGGAGCAAGCGGGGCTTACCCCGGAAGCCCCCGCCACGCACTATATCCAGACCGGGCTTTTTCCCACCTACGAGCTGGCCGTACAGGCCCGGCAACGGGCCGGGGAGATCACTTCGAGGCCCCAGTACATCAAACGCCACCGCGGCACGGGGCTGTACCTTTTGTTCTCAGAGCCCCTGACGGAGGACGAGGCCCTGAGGCTGGAAGCCGTCCTCCGGGAAAACGGCCTGCCGGAGGCCTTCCGCCGCAGGCTGGACGACCTGCCCGCAGGCCGGCCGGTCCATGTGCAGCTGCGGCAGTTTTTCACCCACGAGGCGGCCACGGACTTCATCCGGGAGCATGGCCCCGCCCTGGGGTTCGACCTCATCCTGGATCATTACGAGTCGGACAACCGCTATGTGCTGCGGACCGACACGCTGGAGGACTGGGAGCGCGCCCTGGAGCTGCAGCAGGAATTAAATGACCACCCGGCCCTGCAGCCGGTCATAGTCATTGCTTCGGGGCAATAAAAGCCAGGCCCGTCCGACGAAAATAAACAAGCCGGAACGCAACACAGCGTCCCGGCTTGCCCCGTGGATTCAGAGCCGGCTTACGCCCCGTAGGCGTTGATCAGGTCGATGGCCTTCTGCTTGGTGTCGCGAAGGAACCATTTCTTGTATTCGTAGGGGATGAAGGCCGACTTCACCCCGTTGATAACCAAATCGAGCAGGTTCTGCGGCGTCAGGTTGAACTCGCGGTAGGCCACCTCATACTCTTCGGACATGCTCGTCTTGGTGATCAGGCGGTTGTCGGTGTTGAGGGTGACGCGGATGCCCAGGTCGAGGTAGAATTTGAAAGGGTGGTTTTGCATGGTCTTGGCGGCCTGGGTCTGGATGTTGCTCGACAGGCAGATCTCCAGCGGGATGCGGTGGTCGTTCACGTAGTTGAGCAGGTCGCCGTCCTCCTTCAGCCGGGTGCCGTGGCCGATGCGGTGCGCCCCGCAATAGTGCAGGGCCTGGTGGATGCTGTCGGGACCGTATGCCTCGCCGGCGTGGATGGTCACGTTGATGTTGTTGGACAAGATCAGGCTGAAGGCCTCCAGGTGGTCCTTGGCCGGGTAATTGTATTCAGCCCCTGCCAGGTCGAAGCCCACCACCCCGCGGTTCTTGAATGCCACGGCCAGCTCGGCCATGCGCAGGCTCACCTCGGGCGAGATGTTGCGGATGCCGCATACGATCACCCCGCTCTTGATGCCGAAATCGCGCTCGGCATCCTTGAGGCCCTCGATCACCGAATCCAGGATGACTGTCGGCGAAAGCCCTTTCTGGGTATGCAGGATGGGCGAGTAGCGCACCTCAAAATAATGCACATTCTCCCGGTGGTTGTCCTCCGCCAGCTCGTAAGCCGCCCGGTACAGCGATTCCGGCGTCTGCATCACCTTCAGGGTCAGGTCGAAGCCTTCCAGGTACTTGTTGAGCGACTCATGCATTTTGCCTGGCCCGAGCTTGTTGATCAGCTTCTTCTCGGTGTCGGCGCCCAGGTCGATCCCTTCCTTTTCGGCGATGTCGAGGATGGTGGCGATGCGCATGGAACCGTCCAGGTGCACGTGCAGGTCGGTCTTCGGCAGCTTGTGAAAGAACTCTTTGTCGTAAGGCTTGGCCGGGTTTTTCAGGTCGGAGTCGGGGCGGTATTTTTCCATGGCGGTTGGCGGTTGGCGATTGGCTTTTGGTTGTTGGCTTTTGGCTTTTGGCTTTTGGCGGTTGGCCTTTGGTTTTTTTTACGGGGGAAGGGGGGGTGGGGTTACAGGGAGGCGGGTGGCTGCGGGGCGGTGCCCGCAGAAGCGTCCGTTGCCTGGTGGCCGGGGGTGCCTGGGGCGGGTTTGTCGAGCGCCTCATACACCGAATGGCGGCTCTTGTATTCGGGCACGATTTCCTTCATTTTGGCCACCAGGGCGAAGTCGTCCGACCCCCCTGCCGAGGCTTCAAGCTGCGCCAGCTGCTGCTGCAGGGAGTCGCGGGCGGGCGGGCGGATGCGCGCCCTGAGGATCTTGGGATGGTGGGTGGGCAGCACGTCCTCCCGGGCATCGAGCACCTCCTCGAACAGCTTTTCTCCCGGCCGCAATCCGGTTTCCTCGATGCGGATGTCGCGCCCGGGCTCCAGCCCCGACAGCCGGATCATCTTGCGGGCCAGGTCCATGATGCGCACCGGCTCGCCCATGTCGAACACCAGGATGTCGCCCCCCTCCCCCATGGCCCCCGCCTCCAGCACCAGCTGGCAGGCCTCGGGGATCAGCATGAAGTAGCGGGCGATGTCGCGGTGCGTCACCGTGACCGGTCCGCCCCGTTCGATTTGTTTGCGGAATACCGGGATCACCGAGCCCTGGGAGTCGAGCACATTGCCAAAGCGGGTGGTCACAAAACGGGTGCCGCCCCCGGCAAGGCCCTGCACGTACATCTCGGCGATCCGCTTGGACGCGCCCATCACGCTGGTGGGATTCACCGCCTTGTCGGTCGACACCATCACAAACTTGTCCACCCCGTGCTTCACCGCCAGGTCGGCCACCGTGCGCGTGCCCAGCACATTCACCCGGACCGCCTCACGGGGGCAGCCCTCCATCAGGGGCACATGCTTGTAGGCCGCCGCGTGGTACACCACCCGGGGCCGGTGTCCGGCAAACACCCTTTCCATCCCGGCGGCGTCGCGCACATCGGCCACGACAAAGACGACCTGGCAGGCTTTCTGGTTGTTCGTCGGATGGGCCAGCAGCTCAAACTGCAGCTCGAACAGGTCGGTCTCGGCCTGGTCGAGCAGCACCAGCTTGCGGGGCGCGAACCGCAACACCTGACGGGCCAGTCCGCTGCCGATGGAACCGGCCGCCCCGGTGATCAGCACCACCCCGTCCCTGAGCTCACGGGCCACGGCCGCATCGTCCAGGTAGATGGGCTCCCGCTCCAGGAGCTCCTCGATGCGCACCTGCCGGAGCTGGCTGGCCGACAATTGCCCGTTGATCCACTGTTCGATGGGCGGTACCACCTTCACCTCCATGTCGCAAGCCAGGGCCATCTCGACCACCTGGCGGCGGCGGTCCGGGCTGAGCTGCTGGATGGAAACGACCAGCATCTCCTCCTTAAGCCGGTGCACCTTCTCCGGAGCCAGGGCCGCCTCGGGCCGCATCACCGGCACCCCGTCCAGGCGCTTTCCCACCTTGTCGTTGTTGTCATCGACAAAGGCCACCACCCGGTACTCCACCTGGGGATCGCCTGCCAGGGCATTGCGGGTGAGGATGCCCGCCTGCCCGGCCCCGAAGATCACCACCCGCCGGATCGCCTTGCGCCCGCTGAGCATGATCCGGGAATAGACATACTTGACCACCACCCGGCTGCCCATCAGCACGAAATAGGCCAGCAGAAAATGGATCAGCAGCACCGAGAAGGAGGTGGTCCACGGCAGGTGCAGTTTCAGGCCCCTGACCACCACAGCGAAGGCAAACACCAGGGCAAAAGCCGTACCCATGGCGCGGAACAGCCTCCAGGCGTCGTGGAAGCCCGTGTGCCGGATGATGCCGGCATAGGATCCGAACCACAGGAAGCTCAGGGCGTACACCAGGGTGGTGAACGCCGCCTGGGAACCCACATTATGGAAATCCATGGCCGCCGGTTCGAAATTCAGCCGGGCGGCAAAGGCCAGGTAAAAGCTGGCCACCACGACCGACATGTCGAACAGCAGGACCGACCAGCGGGGCACGTGGCGGCGGGAAACCAACTTAAGAAAGGTGTGTAACACAGGCTTCATCCTGAGAAAAGGCTTCCTTCAAAAGTAACCAAAAGAACGGTTTTATTTACCTTTATGAATGCTTACTTTTGCGCTGATAGCCGGACAGGGCCCCGGGGCGTGAACCGAACGGCGAAGGGGACGGGCCCAGCATCCGGACACCGGATCGCCGGACAAAACCATAACACATCCACAACCCATGGCAAAGAACCGCAGGACAGGGGACAAAGGGGCCGGGCGCAGCGAACACCAGGCCGGACAAGGACAAAGGCCGGGCCGTCGGACCGGGCGGGGGCGAGACGTCATGACCCGCGACAGCCAGGCCGGACAGGCAGGGGCGCAAACCAAGGTCAACATCCATGCGCCGGCCGGCTGGAGCCTCCTTTTGTTGCTTTATTACCTGGCGGCAACCTACTTCCCGGCCGCCGGGGCGTTGGATCCCAACGCCTCCCGCTTCCTGGCCCTGTCGGTGGTGAACCTGGGTGCCATCGCCTGGTTTGCCTTCAGGCCCGGCTTGTTACGCGACCGCCCCCTGTTGTCGGGGTTTTTCACCACCCCGCCCGTGATCGCCTGGTCGGCCTTCCTGCTTCTCTCCCTGCTGTCATTCACGAAAGCCTTCGAGCCACTCGAATCGGTCCTGCAGCTGGCCAAGCTGTTCACTGTCTTTACCGCGGCCTTTGTGGTTGCCCTGGTAATCCAACGCGACCTCCGGATGGTCCATACCCTTGCGGTGGTCCTTGGAGCCGTCTTGCTGTTCGAAGCCATCCTGGTCTTTTTCGGCGTCCTGCTGTTCCTCGAGGGATCGCTCTCCGCCATCCACGAAATCAAGCTGATGTACGCCAACAAGAACATCCTGTCTTCGGCCCTGTTCCTCAAGCTGCCCTTCGCCGTTTACCTGCTCATGTTCCAGCAGGGCACGCTTCGCCGGGTTGGCTGGTTCGGGCTCTTTTTCGGGATCATGGCCATCTTTTTCCTGGCTGCCCGGGCCTTTTATATCGGCATCATGGCCATGTCCGCCGCCTACCTGATTTTCCTGGGCATGTCCTGGCTCCGGAAAAAAGACCACGCCACGGCCAGGCTTGCGGGAGGCTATCTGGCCGCCTTTGTGCTGGCCCTGGTGATCGTCACCCTGACCCAACAAAACCTCTACCGCGACAGGGACAGCCGCACGGCACTCGGTGTGACGCAGCAAATCGCGACCCTGGGAGAGGACGACGTGTCCACCTCCCGCCGCCTGGATGCCTGGCGCTGGTCGGCAGGCATGATCGGCCAAAACCCCTTGCTGGGGGTGGGCAGCGGCAATTGGAAAATCGCCGTGTTGGAATACGACAACCGGGAGAACCCCGATTTCTTTTACATGTACAAGGCCCACAACGACCTGCTGGAGCATACAGCCGAAGCAGGGATACCGGCCGGCCTGGCCTACCTGGCCCTGATTGTGCTGGGTGCCTGGCCTTTTCTGAGGTCACTCACGCGCGGAAGCCGGGGGGAGGCAGACCCCAGGTTCCCCATCTGGCTGCTGGCCGCCGGCGGCATGGGAGCCTATTTTATTGATGCCCTCGCCAATTTCCCGGCCGACCGCCCCGGCATACAGATCCTGTTTGTCATCTTTGCCGCCTTCGCCATCGCCTCCTGGCCGCGCAGGCAGGAGGCCGGCAAAGCGCGGGCCTCTTTCCCCATTCTCGTCGGATGGGTCCTCCTTATGCTGGCCGTCACGCACGTGATGCAGCAGAACTACCGGTCCGCACGCCTGCAGAAACTATTCATCACCGACATCAATACGGGAGGACTCGAACTGCCCGCCACTTTCTTCGCAGGTCAATTTCCCGCCATTCCACGGATCGCCCTGTGGGGCGGGCCCGTCAGCACCATCGAAGCCCGCTACCTGCTGAACGATGGTAAAACCGCAGAAGCCATAAACCTCCTTCATGGGCGGGTAAGCAGTCCCTGGGACAGCCGCCGCGAGTACTTCCTTTCCCGGGCCTATCTTCAGGAGGAGCAAATGGACAGCGCCATGCATTATGCACAGGCCGGCCTGAGTCTGAAACCCTACAATTACGAAATCATCAAATTGATCGGGGAGATTATGGAGCGGGACGGCCGTCCCGAGGAGGCCCTCCCCTACCTGGAAGCCTACGTACAAAAGGAGGAAGGGAACGAGCAGGCCTGGATGGCCCTGGCGCGCCTGTACCAGAGAATGGGACAGGAAGCGAAAGTGCAGCAGGTGGTGGAAAGGGCCCGGGAGCTGTTCCCTGACAGCTTTCTGACGGGGGAAGGTGAGCAGGAGGCGCAACCGGAGGGCGATCCCACCCCCATTCAACAGCCGCAAACCCAGACAACCCCCACCCCATCCCCCCACGAACATATCCTGAGGACGGCCCTGACCTATTATGATGCCGACAATTACGCAGAAGCCATCCGTTACCTGGATGAATACATCAGCCTGTCAGAATTCAACGAGCACGCCCACGGCATGCGGGCCTATTCCCATTTCCGGCTGGAGCAATACGAGCAATGCATTGCCGATGTGGATGCCATCGACGCCCGAACCACGGTAAACTCCTCCCTGATCAATTTCAGGGGGGTCAGTTACGAACGCCTGGGCAACCGGGAAAAGGCCTGTGAGAATTACGCCCGGGCCATGGCGGCCGGGCTGGAGAACGGCAGGCTGAACTATGAAAGGTATTGCATGGGAGGGGAAACAGGCCGGTAGCGATATCGCCGGCATCCGGCCCCGGGCAGCAAAAAAGGCAGGGCGGCATTCCCGGGCGGCTGACTTCAGGAAGGAGGGGCACAGCCCTGGGGCGGATCCGCTCAGGCTGTCCGGAATCCCACCGGGGCCACCTGCTGGCGGATGAGCAGGTACAAGGCGGCAAGACCGGCCCCCAGCAAAATGAATACCGCCCAGTCCATCCTGCCCGAAAACACCAGGCAGATCGTCAGCAGGTTGACCGCCAGTTGGGTGGTGGCATAGGCCAGGGCCACGGCCAGGTGGGGCCAGCCCTTCTCGTTGGCCAGCAGCTGGTAGAGATGCAGGCGGTGCGGCCTGAAGATGTTATCTCCCCGGAGGAGCCGCAGCAGGATTGTAATGACCGCGTCGATGCCATACACCGCGAAGAACAGGATCCACCACACCTGGTGGGTGTAGACCATCAGTTCGATCATCAGCCAGGAAAGCAGGAAAGCCAGGCCGATGCTGCCCACATCGCCCGCGAAGGCAAGGGCCCTCGGCCGGAAGTTGAGAAAGGAAAAGGCCAGCACGGCGACAAAGACCGTACCGACCAGGCCGGCCGGAAAGAACGTGGTCCATTCACCCGCCACCACCCCCGGAAAGACAGGCGACAGCAGCCTGCCCGCATTGTTCAGCAGGCTGAAAGAGCCCAGCAGCACCAGGCTGTACAGGGCCGTGATGCCGTTGATGCCGTCCATGAAGTTGAAGGCATTGATCCAGCCGATGGCCAGGATCAGGGCGCAGGCGATCCAGTACCAGTACATATCGTAGAGACCCATCTCCTGAAACAGGAGTCCCACGGCCAGCAGGTGCACCCCCATGCGGAGGCCGCCGGGCAATCCGCGGAGGTCGTCCGCAAAACTGATCAGGCTGGCCAGCAGCAGTCCTGCCATCGCCCAGGGGCTTTCCCATCCGACGATAAAAAACCAGATGAGGGCCGCCACGGGAAACACGATGCCGCCCCCGCGCACGGTGGTGTGTCGGTGGGAACTGCGCTCCAGGGGGCGGTCCACGATGCCCAGGCGTCGTGCCAGCAGCACATAGCCCAGGGCCAGGGCAAGGAGCAGGAAAAAAAGCAGGATATAGTGGGTCAATGGCATGGTGCAGAGGTTAGGGGTTGAGGTGTTGCTTCAGGATGCTTTTATCCCAGTCTGTGGGGGTGGAAGCCAGGGCCTGCAGCAACTCATCATAATTCTCAATCAGGGTGGAGTAGGGTCTGGCGCTGATTCTTTCCGTTATCGACTGTACCGGAACATAATTGGTCCCCAGGTAATCAAACACCCTCTCCATGGCAGGTTGCCAGCGATCTGAGTCCAGCAAATCTTCCTCATACACCACCCGGACATGATCCACCTTTTCCATCAGGCGTGCCTCGTAATCACGAATTTCCAACTTATCCGCAATGGCAGTGATTACCTCCTGCGGATTCAGTGCAAATTTTATATCCGGCTGTTTCACCCGGGCCGTTTTCAACCAAATGCCTGTCTCCCTGGCCACGAAACCAGAAATGACTTGCTGAAACACATCGTTCCGGTGAAGGTGAATGATTTTCCAGTCGCCCGAGAACAGGCTTTTCAGCCTTCTCTGGTTTGCCCGGTACTGGTAGCACAGCAGCTTAAAACCCACAATGGGCTTGGGGTTCCTGACCCTGCGATAAAGAAGGAACGGTATCGGCAGTTTGTAGATTACATGCCTCTTCCACAGGGGCTTGCTCTTTAAGAGGTTCTGGTTAAATAACTCATAATCACAATGCACGTCCGGATGCGACTTTAAAAGGTTCACCAGCAGGTTGCTTCCGGAGCGTCCCTGGCAGAAGATGAAGAATTTTGTTTTGCTCATTTGTTTGACGAATTAAGGTAACGAGTCAACGGCATGGCAATGGACTCCGGGGCTGGGATAATCCCTCCGCTTTTATGGTTTTTCATCGGATGGGGCGAGCTCCAGTGTCTGCAGCATCGCCTGCCGGATGGATGCTGGCATATGTTCCGTCTCCAGGGCGGCCTTCAGCTTGTCATTCGACACAACGAATGAGCCGGTAAGCTTGCGCAATCTCTGGCTGTTCAGCGGCAGCGGCAGGAAGTCCCCCAGCCTGGCGGCCAGGCGGATGAGCGGGCGGGGCAGCTTCCATATCCAGGGCTTGTGACCGAGCGACTTCGCGATGAGGCGGACCAGCTCGTTGGTCGACAGGGCCTCGTCGTCGGCCAGGTGGTAGATGCCCGAAGGCACGGGCCCGGTCAGGATCCCTTTCACGGCGAAAGCCACGTTTTGGATGGAAGCGAAAGAGCGGCGGTTGTCGAAGGCCCCCAGGGGCCAGGGCCACCGCCGCTTCACCAGGTCGACCAACAGGTTCATATTGCCTTTGTTGCCCGGTCCGTAGATCATGGCAGGACGCAGGATAATGACCCGTTTATCCGGGTGTTCTGTCAGGGGCTGCAGGAGGTATTCCTCGGCCTCCCGCTTGGAACGGCCGTAGACGGACTGCGGACGGGCGGGATGGGCCTCCGTGAGGACCGCCCCGTGGGGCAGCTCATCGGCCGCGGCCAGGACCGAGCTGAAAAATATAAAGGTGCGGGCCTCCGAGCGCAGAAAATCATCGAAGATGCGGCGGGTCAGGTCGACATTGGCCTCCCGGTAGGTTTGTTCCGAGGCGTACCCACTCACGTCGTGCGCCATGCCCGCCAGGTGGATGACGGCATCGACGGGCGGGAGGTGGTCCAGTTCTGCATAGGAAATCATGTCACCAACCGGCCTTCTGGAAAGGCCGGCAAACCGGAAATCGTCCTGAAGCAGCCCCCAAAGGCTGCTTCCTACGTAGCCGGAAGCGCCGGTGAGCAGGACCGCAGGACGGTCACCATCAGGGTTGGCGAGGCCATGGTCCGGCTCTTTTTGCTCCAGCAGGTATGCATAGCGACTGCGTTTAACCACTTCCATCAATTCGTCGTGGTTGCTCACAATCTCCGAATAAGGCCGGGGATAGGTCTTGATCAGGGAAGATCGCACTGGTACAACATCGACACCCAGAAAGCCAAATACCTTTTCCATCGTACCGGACCAGCAGCCCTCGCATTCCAGCATGTCTTCATAGACCACCTCCAGGTGGGGAATTCCCTGAAGGGCCTTTCCTTCCCGGTCGCGCCAGGAAACAAAGACCATGATTTCGTGCAGCAATTCCTCCGGGGTGATGGTTATGCGTGGAAACGGGGCGTCTCCCGTGCTATCCTTTCGACGGTGCCAGCGATCGGTATTCCGGGCAATGATGTTGGAAAACGCCTGGTTCAGAAGGTTCCGTCTCCTGACATAGATGATCTTCCATCCCGCCCTGTATAGCTGCTGCACCCTACGTTCCACTTTTCTTATATGGTAGGGGAAAAGGGTGAATCCATACACCTTGTTTTTCCGGTTAAGAAAGCGCCGGTAGCGGAACAACGGCCAGGGGAAAAACCAATAAAGCCTTCGCGGCCATGGATGGCCGACATGCCTGTAGTTTGGGTTCATCAGTTCCCCGTCACAATGCAAGTCGGGGTGGCAGTTGAGCAGTTCTTCCATCAGGGTGCTGCCCGAACGGCCCGGGCTCAGTAAAACAAATTTACCCCTTTTTACACCTTTCCTCCCTGTCATTGGCTTGATCCCTGATTTGCCCTCTTGCGCTCCAGAAACTTTTTGAATACCTGCAGGATATTTAGTTCCACCAGGTCCCTGCCCTCGGTCATGTTGCCCCCGTGACGCGTGACGTACAAGGTCACCTCGTCCAGCTTTTTCATGCGGAGGCCCGCCTCCCTGGCCCGGTTGAACCAGTCGCTGTCCTCCCCAAACCGCAGACCGGAGTCGTACATCCCGATGCGGGCAAACGCCCTTTTGCGGTACAGTCCTGCACCGATATAATCCGGGAAGGATTCGTGCGGGCTTCCCAGAAATTCCGTCCTGCCCTCTTCATCCTCAGAAACAAGTTGGGCATGGCCCCTCACAAGGTCTAGCCCGGGGTTCTGCAACAACTCCCCGAGCAGCAGGGACAGGTTGTTGGGCGGCCAGTAATCGTCCGCATCGAGAAAAGCGATGATCTCTCCCGAGGCATTCAGGACACCCCGGTTTCGGGCAGCGGCCGGGCCCTGGTTTGGCTGATGGAAATACCTCATGTCCACATCGATGGCATGGAGGATTTCCGCTGTGCGGTCGGTCGACTCATCGTCCACCACAATGAGTTCAATGGCCGGATAATCCTGCGACAGAATGTTTTCAATGGCCCGGGCGATGAATTTTTCCCCGTTGTAAACCGGGATGATCACCGTAATCAGCGGGTTGTCGCCCGCCCCGCCTATCCGGCCCGGAGGCAGCCCTTTTCCCCCGAAGTCTATTCGGACCTGGGGCGGCGTGAGGGAGGTTTGCAGTGAACGGCGGACCGTGGCAGGAACGCAGTCACGATGGCTCCCCAGCAGGAGGGTATGACAGGGAAGGCGCTCTACGAGTCCTCCCAGATAATCATGCGTCTCATGCCCGGCCCCTGGCAACTGGGCCATGGTGGTAAACGACATGGAGCGATGAATCTGCCAGTATGAAGCCGGCACAAGGTCAGGGGCTCTCCGGTCGCATACCCTGGGTGTCAGAATGGCCTTCAGGGGTAAGGTATCCACGATTTGTCCCTTGCGGCCGGGGAGCAGAAAAATGGTTTCCTTTTCCGGACGCCGGTGAAAGCCTGCCCGGGGAAGACCGTTTAGTCCCGGGAAGCGCTGCATGTCGGCCGGACTCAGCTTGGCAGTGCAGTACAGGCTGAACACCTGGGGTATGGGGTCTTTGGCCACCACCACGTAATCGTCACCCAGGTACAGCCAGCCATCTTCCAGGCAGCGCAGGGCGGTGGATGACTTGCCGGACCCGCCCCTGCCCGTCACAAGGACGGCCCCTTCCGGGTTTCCGATGGCTGCCGCATGGACCAGCTGACGTCCGTTCATTTGCATCCACCAGTGAAACAAGGTGCGGAAGGGAGAGGAATAAACCCAGTAGGGAAAATGCCTGGGCGAACGCACCCAGTAGATTCCGGTCCGGCCCTGCGTATCCATGAGATTCACGGAATACTCGCTGTAGTGGAAGGCTGTACGGAAGCGTTTGCTATCAAACCCCCATATATCGCCCCGGTCGGTGAAGTCCTTGCGCAAACACGGTGGAGGCGGGGCTTTCTGCCCGGTCGACTCCGTATCCCACACATGCAGCACCAGATCCGGATCCGGCACCGCATCCGTGACGAGGTGCTGCAAGGCGGGCGTCAGGTAAGGCAACAGTGCCTCCCCGGCAAATTTCAGGCAAACCACGGTTCCGGCGATCCGGTAATAGCGGCAGATGGTCCCTGTTGCCGCTTCGGCCCGGAGGGCAGCCTCCATGAAAGAAAGGTAAAAAGCCCTTTGATCCTCCTCGGTCCTGGGTGCTCTGATAATCATATATTTTTTCCGGATTGGGACCGGGACTCCCGGTTTCGTTTCAGATGGTCCCTGAGAACGCGCAGGTAATCGGCCGAATGTTCCCTGCTCACAATGCCGTGGTTGCCACCATGTATCCTCCTCCGGTAGAACACCTCCTGAAGCACCCTGTGTGTCAGCCCAAGGTGTTTGGCGCGCATGAACCAGTCGTTGAACTGTCCCGTCTTCAAGGACTCGTCAAACAAACCCACCTTTAAAAACAAGGACCGCCTGATCAGCAAGGTGCCGGAGTGAATCCCTTGTTCAGGGGCCAGGGGGATCTTGTACCGCCCCTTCAGCTCCTCTTCCTTTTCCGGGGTAAAAAACTGCTCCAGGCTGGTAAACACCATGTCGGGAGAGGGCTTCTGACGAAGGACCTCCAGTTGCACTTTCAATTTCCCCGGCAACCAGTAATCGTCTGCATCAAGAAAAGCAAGGTACTCTCCCTTTGCCTCCTGCACCCCGCGATTCATGGTTTCGGAAATCCCGGAATGGACTTTGCGGATGCAGCGCAGGCGTGACCCATATTGTGCCGCAATGAACGGGGTGTCGTCGGTCGAGCCGTCGTCCACCACGATCAGCTCCGACCGCATCGTATCCTGTGACAGGACACTGTCGATGGCCTCACCAATGTAGCTCGCCCCATTGTATACCGGGATGACCGTACTTAGCAGCACCTCCTCCCCTTTCTTCATGTGTTTGTATTTTTCTTTCGTTCCAGGCCTTCCCGGATCATTTTGAATACATTCTCCCTGTTGGACCCTGCAGTCGCCCTGAAGGTCAGGCTCCCGGGATGGATTCTGCGCCGGATGACCGGCCGGGCAAGATGGGCTTTCTTAACCTGCATCCCGTTGGCCCGGTGAAGCCATTCCGTATCCTCGCCTTTTCGGTAGCCCGGATTAAACAGTCCGACCCTGGAGAAACAATCCCTGCGGGCCGTCATAACTCCTGTGGCAGCACCCGTGACTGGTTTTCCGAGCCACTCCGGACGAATCAGCGGAGGCCTTTCCATCCCTTTTTCCAGGAACATAATCATCTCACCCAATAAATATTGCACTTCGGGGTCTTCCTCCATCTTCCGGAAAGATTCTATGAACCGCCCCGGCAGCCAGATGTCATCGCTGTCCAGGAAGGCAATGTACCGGCCGCGGGCCAGCCCGATGCCCGTGTTGCGCGCCACCGCCACGCCCTGGTTCTCCTGGAAGTGATACCGTACACCGGGGAAGTCTCTTACAACGGCGGCGGTCCCATCCGACGAACCATCATCCACCACAATGAGCTCGAAGGATTCCCATGGATCGGCCAGCACGCTTTCCAGGGCCTCCCGAAGGTATTTCTCCCCGTTGTATACGGGAATGATCACGCTGAATTCAGGCGTGCCGGAGCTTTTGTTCATCATGGATCCTCTTGTTGTGTTTTCCTGTAAAAAGCAGCCAGGCATATTTCAGGAACAGTTTCAGGCGCGACCGGCCCCTGGTCAGATGAAAGGCATAGCGAACAAAGCCCAGATGCAGGGACAGGAAGTCCCTCTTTCCCGACTGGCGGATATGCCCCACATAGACGGCCATGGCCCGCTGCCTGAAGGTGGAACCTGACAGGTCGCCCATTTTCAGGGCGTGCCGGTACACCATCCGGTCGGTCCACCCGGTTTTCTCCCGGTCCAGGGCCTGTAAAACCGGGGATGGCACCGGAGCATCGAATCGCCCCACAAGGTATGCCAGGGCATCGCGCACCGGCAGCACCACCCGGTACTTTCTGGATTGATCCACCAGCCGGTCCCAGTCGAGCGACCCTTCCGGCAGGCGCATCAGCGCCATGGCGTCCGGGACCCAGCGGATGGGCGGTTCGTTGTTGCAGCGCAGGCCGTGAACCAGCGTCAGGAACAATTGATCGGCCGGACACAGGCTGAGTGTCTTCCCCCCGGCCACCTCCAGGGAAACGGCATGATCCCAGAAATCCGATCCTGTGATGCCGCCATGCATCTCAAAGACCGGGTGCCAGTGCAGGTCCAGCTCATCCTTCTCCCGGTCGACCAGGTCGATGCTCCTGCCGAACTTCAGCAGGAAGCGCTGTAGCCGGGGATTCCTGACCGTCCAGCCGGCCTTTGTCAGCACCTCCAGTGCCTGTTCCGTCCTGTCCGGCGGCACCATCACATCCATGTCGTACATGGGCCTGACGGCATGATTTCCATAAACCAGCAGGCTCATAGGAATGCCCTTCAGCACCATGTTGGGAATCCCGTGACCATGAAGGAGTGCAAGCACGCGGGCAGTTTTCCTGAACAGGAAGTGGTTCCTCGACCATGACTTGCGGTAGATGCCCTTCATGCGTTGCATCACCGGGTCGTTCATGACCGGGTTGCCGGCGGCCTTGTCGTACAGGTTGTGAAACGCCAGCGGCAGCAGGCGCAGTGAGCCCGGGTCCACCCCCGTTTCGAAATCGACCGTGTCCCTCCATTGGCGCCAGGCTTCCAGCATCGCATCTCCTGACAACAGGGCGGCTTTCAGCAGCAGTTCCTGGGATGGCGTCGGAAAGGGGCTTTGGGCAGGAGAGGGCATCTGTTATTCTTCGTCCTTTGGCTCGGGCCACCCCTCCTGGTCCACGTCATGGATGGGGTCGAGCATCAGCAGGTCCTGCATATCGGAATACTTCTGAATGACAGGGGCCTTGAAAGACCCTGCCGCCTCACGGAGGGCCCCGGTAAGGGTTTCAGTCGCTCCGGTATCTTCCTCACGGGCCTGCCCGTCCTCCACAAGCAGGTTTTCGGCCAGCAGCTGTTTTACAAAAAGACCGATCCCTTCACGGACTTCCTGCTCCCGGTCCGGGGCGGCCCCGGCCAGGAGGCGGACGGCCTCATCGGGTTCTCCCGTGGCGGCAATAAAATCCCACAACACCGAACCATGTTCATCCAAACTGTAGTACATCCCCGTGCGCATATCCAGCAGGATGGTTTCTCCATCGATGGTTTCATGCACCACGTGGGGGGCATTCACTTTGACACGCATAACATCAAATTTAATTCGCTAAGGTAAACATAATCCCGGGCAAGGGAAACGGGACCCGTCAAGAAATCCGGGCGGACGGGCCGGATTTTCATACAAACCCCTCATGACCTCCTGTGTCTGGGGTTGAACCTGTCCAGCACCTTATAGGCCCAGACATTCAGCGGATAGGGCAGCATCCCCCGGAAAAACGGAACCATCACCCCCAGGTAGGCCAGGGGTCCGGCTCCGAGCAGGCGGTTGCCCTTCCACCCAATGCGCAGGCGGTACCAGCCGACCCGCAAGGTGTTGCGGCGGATGTTTTCCTCCGTGAAACGATACAGCAACAGCGGCTCCGGAATGTTGTGAAACTCCAGGCCGGCCGAGGCGCAGCGGAACCACAGCTCGTAATCGTCCTGCCGGGGTCCGGCATCCGGATCATAGCCCCCCACACCAAGGATCCTGTCTTTTTTAAAGCATACCGTCGGATGGATCATCGGGCAGGACCAGGTGAGCTGCCGTATCCGCTCCGGGGTGAGGGGCACGCGGAGCCAGCCGTTACGCTGTCCGCTTTCATCGATCTTTTCCGCATAGGAGCCAATAATATCTGCCGTCGGATGGGCCTGCAGGAACAGAGCCAGTGTCTCCAGGCGGTGCGGCAGGCAGACATCGTCCGTGTCCATGCGCGCAACCCACTCGTGGCGGCAGGCCCTGAGCCCGGCATTCAGGGCAGCGGACAGGCCCTGGTTTTTTTCCAGCCGCAGCGTCCTGAGCGGCAAGATCCCTTCAAACCGCCGGATCACCGCCTCCAGCGCTTCCGTCAGCGGTCCGTCGCAGACCAGTACCACCTCTGCTGCCTGCAAGGTCTGCGCCCCGAGGCTGTCGAGCGACTCCTCCAGGTAGTCCGGCCGTTCCTTATGGTAGACCGACATGAGGACGGAGAAGGAGGCCCTTGGATGCGTTGTGCCTGTTTCCATTTTATTTCCCATCACCTCCCCGATTGCTTTGCTCAAGAAACGCCCTGATGATCGTGGATGATGTGTTTTGCGTATAGGGAAAGTATATGACCTTCACCCCCACTTCCTCGAACTTCTTTTCATACCCGTTCCAAAGTGCGGTGCCCTTCCAGTCATCCCCCTTAAAAATGACATCAAACCGGAATTTCTCCCATGCCGCCCATTTATCCAGGTTGTCTTCCGCAACCACCTGATCGGCATATTTGATGGATGCAATGATCTCAAAACGCTCACGGAAGGGAATCACGGCGTTTTTCTTTTTCCGTTGCTGCACCAGTTCATCCGTAGTCACCCCGACAATCAGGAAATCGCAATGCTCCTTCGCACGCTTCAGGATGTTCAGGTGCCCGACATGAAATAAATCGAACACACCGGTGGTATAACCAACTATCCTGTGGGTCTTTGTATTTCCGGTCATTTTCTTTCCTGTTGCTGAACCGCTGACGCCAGGCTCCATTCCGCCACCCAGTGTATTTCCCGGCTTCCATCCGCCGGGACCTGCATAAAGTTCCCGTATTTTGTCAACAGCCATTGTTCCCACTGCCCCGGTGCCGGCAGCTGCCTGCCTTCGAAAGGCAACAGGACGGTGGGGAAAAAGACTTCCCTGGGGTAGACCTCCCCGAAATACCCTTTGCCCCCGTAAGGGGCCACCAGGAACTGCGAGGGGCGGTGCCGGTACCTGGCGCACAGGTTTTCCGTGGCACGGTTCCACCATCCGACGGAGAAAAAGGAAAAAAGAAAACCGAGTCCCTCCCTCATGGCAAGGAGGCGGTTCAGTTTCCCGGAATGCTTGCGCAAAACCTTCATGGGGGCCGATGGGTAACGGTACAGGGCAGTGGCCGTGGTAATTTGCTTGAGCAGGATGCAGGCAAGCCCGTGGAAGAACCGCCCGGTGCGGGAGGCCGGTGCGTTTTCCAGCGGGAACACATCCAGAAACAGGCCCTTATGGATGGGCAGGCCAGCAGTTTCCACCTCCACGAAGGCCGTCCCTTTCTTGCGGATCTTCATGAACCCGAAACAGGCATTGGGTTCCGTGCGGGGGGTCTGCACCACGTAGGCCTGCCCCATCTCCCGGTCGAAAACCTCCAAAAAACGGTCGTAGTCCTTTCTCGGCATCATGAAGTCCAGGTCGTCATCCCAGGGGATGAACCCCTTGTGCCGCGCCGCCCCGAGGAGCGTGCCGCTGCGCATCATGACCGTGAGCCGGTGCCTTTGACACACGGCCAGAAACTCATCCATCATCCCGAGCAACACCCCTTTCAGTTCCCGCATCTCCTCCGGTCCGACGGCCTGCAGGCCGGCCTGCAGGGCTGCTTTGTGATACAACGATTTGGTGCGGCTGCTCATGGTACGTGGGGTTTATCCATAAACGGATCGCAGGTAGAGGACGGTACGAATACCCAAAGGAATAACCAACAGCATACCCAAATCCTTGAGGCTTTTCGTGTGGGCAAAAACCCTCCATTGCCAATGGAATGCCGCCCCGGGATGTCGGTTCAGCAGGGCCTTGAACACATAAGCCCGCAGGTTGCGTTCGGCATAACGATTCTTTTCGTCGGGATTCAGTTGCCGGTAGTCTGACTCATACCGCCGCTCTATCATGGCAAGCGCCTCTTCCCTGGCCTGCTGGCTTTTGGTGATGCTTCTCTTTTTGGTGTTGTAAATATATTTTGTGAGGGGCTCCTTAAGGTGCATGAACCGGATCCCTTTTCTCACAAGCCGAAGCCACAATTCATAATCCTCCAGGGCCGGCAGATCTTCCCAAAAACCACCAGCATCCATAAGTACCTCCTTGCGGACAACAACCATGGAGGTGCCACCAACCTCGTTGCGGACCAACATGCGCCTAAAAAAACCACTGTGCGGTTCCGGGCTGCCGGGATTGCTAATATACTCAATTCCTTCGTTGACAAAACGGATCTTTGCCGGGTGGTACAACAGCTCAGCTTCCGGATTCTCCCTGATGGCCTGGCTGATTCGGTGCAACTTTTCAGGCAAAAAAACGTCGTCATCGTCCAGAAAGGCCACCCAGGGACCGGCCGCTTCTTTCACGCCACGGTTCCTGGTCCGGGAGGCCCCCATGGGTCGCTCATTTCTGAGCAACCTTACACGGAGGTTTGCGGGAGCCCCAAAGAAAACCGATTCGGGAACGGGTGGCGAAGAGCCATCATCAATCAGGATCAGCTCACGGGGCAGAAGCGTTTGCCCAAAAATGCTATTAACCGCATCGGGGAGGGTATCTTGCCGGTTGTGGGTAGGGATGATAACGGTAATGTCTGTTTGTGTCATGGTATCTTTCCAGTTGTTTTTTCCGGGGCAAACAGGGCGTAAGGCAGGGAGGCAAGGATTCCGGCCGTCTTGACCACTCCCAATACCACTGACAGGAACATCGCTTTTGCGAATAAACCGGATTGGCGCACCGAATATAGTTTCATGGCCCGCCTGATGCGGCGTGGATGGGTGATTGGCACCAGGTGAAGCAGCAGCATGACTGTTTTTTTCCCTGAACTGGCAGGGCGCTTGCGTTCGACAAAAGGCAGTCCCTTCCCGACACGAAAAGCCTTGCGAAGTTTCTGGGAAAAACTACGTGTCGGGTGCATCACCAGGGCTTTGTGACAATATACCAGCAGATAGCCACCAGCACTTGCCCTCTGGGTAAAGGCGATGTCTCCTCCCGACTTCACGGAACCATCGAACAGTCCCAGGTTTTGAAACACCTGCCGGTGCACAAACAAATTGGCCGTTACGGCACAGCCATGCCTGGCGATCGTATCCTCGTTGTCCATATGGCCCGCCGCTTCCAGCAGGGCGGATGCCGATACCGGGCGGTCCATCATGAACCGAACCTGCCCGCCTGCCAACATGACCCCCTCTTTCTGAAGGCACAGCACCCCCTGTTCCAGCCATTGCCTGTCCGGAATGCAGTCTGAATCGGTAAAGGCGAGAATATCCGCCCGGGATGCCCCGATCCCGGCATTTCTTGCCGCATAGGAGCCCGGGCGGCTTTCCGTGACAATCCTCATGTTCGGGGCGGGCAGGGGATACGGGCAAGGGTCAAAAGGATCGTTGTTCACCACGATCACTTCGGTGCGCTCCGCAGGAATGGTCTGGGCGGCCAGGGCATCCAGGCAAAGCTTCAGCCGGGACCAGTCATGATAGGTGGGGATAACCACCGATACCATCGGCAAAGGGTTTACCGCAGCTTGTATTTCAGGTTTTTGCCCGGTCATAGCATAAACAGGTAGGCACCGGACCCTGTGGTCCGGAATGTTTTCACTGGAGCCAGGCCGGCCTTCGATGCCTGCTCCAGCAAGTATTCTTCAAACTCCCTTTTGTCATGGGAAAACAACACCCAGCAAGGCCCCTCAATGGATGTCATCAGTTCCTCGAATGCCCTTTCGTTGGTCCACGCCCAGGGCACTTCAATAACCCTGGCAAAACCTGACGGGTCCGCCAGGCCTGTCCGACTATAATACCTGTAGGCCGAAAGACTCCCGCTCGTCAGGAACAACTGGTGTCCCTTCCCGGCATGTACGTTGATAAACTCAATGGATCTTTTGATTTCCTGGCTTTCGCGGGGGAAGTCCCCCCAGAGGGGAAGCGTCATCAGCAAAGGAATCAGGAAAGCCCCCTTCTGCAGAAACCGGAACCAACGAACCTTCCTGACGAACAGAAGCAGCCAGCTAGCTCCGTATCCGCATGCTGTGATCAGCAACGGCACCTGGTAAAGCACAAACCTCCGGCCAAAGGGGTAGAGCTCCAGCGATGACAGCACCAGGTGGGCCAGAACCGGCAGGATCAGCAAAAACAGCAAGGCGATCTTCCTTTGTTTCAACAAGGCAAAGACACCGGCTGCCGTTAGCCCCCAAAAGCCCAGAATGACCGCAAACGACCTTGAAAAAACCAGGTTGCCCAGAAGCCCGGCTTTCTGTTTCACAAAGATCAGAAACTCCCAGCTGAATGGATTGGCCGGCAGGAAAACCTCTTCGTTTCGCCAAAAGCTGACCATGAATTCACGCGTGGGGTGGCCATGAATAAAAAGCCCGTAATAAACAGAAAAACCCGCCAGCCACGACAGGCCAACCAATACCGTCTTCCGGGGCCAGGCTTCATCCTCCCTTCTTGTTTGCAGGAACAGGCAGGCGCCGGCTCCCGTCAGCACCAGGGGGGCAATGTGGGACAACCAGACAGCCACCACACCGGCCCCTGCCAGCCAAAGGAGCCGGGTGCCGGGTTTTGTGTACGATCTGACGGAAAGGTACAGAAACAACACCGCCACAAAAACATCCGTCATGTATTGTTTGACCTCGCTGGAAAAATACAGCATGGTGGGGTTGAAGGCAAAGAGAGACAGAACAAAGATCACTGCCAGGTCCTCTTTGAACAGGAGCCTCAGTGTCCTGTAGAATAAAACCAGGGATGCCCAGAATGCCAGGAGCGGCAAGGCCCTCAGTCCGTATTCCAGGCCTGGGGTCAGAAGGGAAAGCGCCTTTGTCAGCTGCAGGTACAGGATCGGGGCGACTTGGTTGCCACCCAGGGGAAGGAGCAACCCGGCAAATCCCCTCGAGAGGATATTCAGGGACAGGCTGGCTTCGTCCATCCACAGGCTGCGGTTGTGGGCGAATTGCCAGGTCGACAAAAAGATGCCTGTCAGGATGATGGCGTGTGCCAGCCAGTTCTCCCTGGCTTCTTTCCGCATATATGCAGCCCAGGCGTTCATTTCACCCGTGTTTTGCTGGTGGCCTTCTTAAAGGTGTCAAAGCGCTTTCCGGAAAGGAGGTCATTCAGCAGCCTGGCTTCCGCTTCATGGTACATTCTTCCAAAGTGGCTGTCCCATGTTTCATTCATATAACCCGTGGAACCGGGGCGGGGAGTGAATTCATTCAACACCAGTCCATCCACCCCGCGTAGAAAATCGATGCGCATGAACGGGACGGGGATCTCGAGGCTGATCCTTTCGGCCAGGGCGATCTCTTCCCGGCGGATCCCTTCCCCCACAAACAGTTCTTTTTTCCGGAAAAGACCTTCCTTAATGGTTTTGCCTTCGCCATCCATGAAATGAAACCTGATATCCGGGGGTCTGCGAATTTCAGTAACCCACCCGATGCGTCCGTAAAAGGCGTTGAACTTCAGATCAACCGGGATATTCCCTGACGCATCGAAGATAAACTCCTCCACCATCCAGGCGTCGAACGGGACCTTCCGTTCCGCCAGTATCTGAGAGACACGGGCCTTTAGTTGCGCCCAGGATCGAAGGATTCGACCGGTCTTCAGTTCGGTGATGTCCTCCATCGTTTTGACGAGAAACACACCTGTCCCGGCACAACCCAGCACCGGCTTGACAACAGTCCCCCCCACGGGAATAATCTTCTCAAATGGGACGTTCGACTGCAGGGAGACTGGAATCCGAACACCCAGCATCCTTCCAAATCGCAGTCCGGCAGATTTCTCATCAATCTTCCAGTCAGGAAGTTGCTCATCCGACTGAAAAAAATGACGCACAAAAAGGGCGTTTGCAAACGAGGTTTTTATCTGTATGCTGTTTTTTTTTAGCTCACGGAAGATATCCTCTTTAAACCTTGATGGATGCTTGTATCTTGCCAAAAGCGAATGAAATCTCTTTTTCGTGCTGGTATTTGCATTAAAAAACGGACGCAACATCCAAAGCGCCCGGTCGGTTAATTTTGCGAACCATGCTTCAAACAGCAACAAAATGGTTATTGCGGGGAGTAGAATCATTGAAAAAACGAACCACACACCAGCCTGCTTCCTCAAGAATTTTCTGAGCTTCAACATCTACATGCAATAATAACTCACCACAGTCAAACAAAACATCCGGTTCCGCCCAAATTATCATTCCAAAACCGTTTTGCTTTACGATACATGCACAGGAGCTCCCTTCCAATGACTGGCCTGATGGCAAGAATAAACGGAAGGTCATGCCCTGACTGCGGCCGGTAGACTTCGTACACCTCGGGAAACTTGTATTTCAAATGTTCCAAATGGCTGTGCATGTAGATCTCCCAGCTTCGCTTGATGGACCCCTTAAACAATTGTTGTCCAATAAGGTAATCGCGAATGGCCAACCGTAATTCAAATATGGCACTCCATATTTTTGCGGCCCTATCTTTTTCAATGCTTTTGCCAAGTGAAATTTGCCGATCATGTTTCACCGTATTGAAGGCCTCATCCACCGCAACCGGCGCAGACGATTTTAAAAGCCGGAACATCAGCTCATACTCCTCTGATGTCGTTTGCAATTCCGAAAACCAACCCACTGTATCAAGCCATTCCCTGTTCCACAGATTTGCACTGGTAATCCCCAGTCTGGATTGAATCAGTGCAGACCACGCTTCCGGGGATACACGTCTCTTTCGGAGCCCTTTCCTGCCCTTAATAATGTAGCAACCAGCCACCAATCCGACAGGAATTCCCTTAACGAGATTCAACTGCCCGGAAATTTTTTCGGGAAGCAATTCATCGTCCGAATCCAGAAACTGGACCCACGCTCCCCGGGATTCGGAAATTCCCTTGTTGCGTGTAGCTGAAGCTCCCTGTTTTGCCTCCTGAAAGACCCTGATTCTATCTGGGTAACGTCTTTGCCAGGCAGTGAGGATCTCAACGGTTTTGTCAGTCGAACCATTATCTACCAAGATGACTTCAAAGTCAGACAATTGCTGTCTCAATGCACTCTTTATTGCCCTGCCAACAAACTCTTCACTATTAAAACAGGGAATGATAATGGAAACGGATGGCCTTTTCATTCCACCAATGGACTTTTTACCAGATAGAACTCTCGTATTAACCGGGAGTTATTGCGAACCCGACAGATGTATCTTCCCGCTGGCAAGTCTTTACTTTTCCAGGTCATGGAATATTTTCCCTTTTTCTGCATTCCCAATACGTCACGCTCCAAAAAGTTTCCGGCCTCTGAAAACACCTCAAGCTCTACCCTTCCTGCAGAGGCAACCTTGTAATCAACCTTGGTTTTTATGGGTCGTTTTCTCATAAGCACTCGAAGGGCGTTCCATTTTTTAAGCTTTTTTATTGCCCTATCAATCACCTTTCTTTGTTTGCGTGGCCGCCAGGCTCCAGCACACAAATGAATCGCATATGACTCTGAGGATGCCTGATTTAAGTGACCGGCGAAAGTTTCTGAAGGGTAAACCACGAAGCCATCTTCCAGGCTCTGTTTATGGTCTCTATAGATAAAGCCAAAATCCTCAGCCACGACAGCAAAAATACTTGGAGCAATTACAGCAGTGTTCAATGTTCCATTTTTGAGAATAAACTGCCTGTTTTGATAGGAGGACAAGCACTCCTGAAAAAACCTGTGGCCTTTTACTCCCCCCAATACAGCAGCCTGGATTCCAATTCCCGATATGATCGTTCCTTTTTGTTTTGAGGTACCATCTGAGGACAGAAGTTCTTTGGAGCCACGCTCTTCTGCAATCCCCGGATGGTATTCTACCGCCGAAAACGCCCTGTGATGTAAAAAATCATCCAGACGCCTTCTGACAAAGACATCCGAATCCAGGTAAATTCCTCCTTCGCTGTACAATGCGTAAAGTCGAATATAATCTGAGGCAAAAGCCCATTTTCCCATTTGACAAGCCTCCCTTACATAGGGGACCGCATCAGTGTTGAATTTATTGCTATCCCAAAGAACGACTTCATAGTCCGGCATAATTCTGCTCCACGAGTTAATGCACTCCTGCAGTCGCTCGGGCATGGGCTCCCCGCTTAACCAACAATAGTGAATTTTTTTTGGAATCATTATTCAGTTATTTTCCTTTGGTTTGGCACTTTGCCCCTCAAAAATAACCCAGGCATCATTCCTTTGATGAATCCCTTTATTTTCAGTTCCACCCAAACGAGTTTATGCAAGCCTCTTTCAATTGGCGTGACATTACTGTACATCTCAGTCCTTTCCAGGGCGCCAACATAGGCAGACCATCTTCTCATTTTATCAATATGACCTAGCTTGGAGTACAACCACTTGGATTGAATCCTGCGCCATTTATATTGCGCTGCCCCCATGCTGGGTAAAAACCGGTAGAGCCAGGACAAAAACTGCATACACGCCTCAAACTTCATTTTATTGTAAGCGGGCGTGTTCATTACTGAGATATTCACGCCACTTGCTCTCCAGGATACACAGGCACCCGTGATAGTGTATAACCTATCTGTGCTGGCCAATTTGGCCCAGGTGGCGTCATCTGAACACCATCCTAGCGGGAAATTCACAAAACCCCGATGTTCAGCAAGTAATTTATTTTTAAAGACAAACTCAACAGCGTTGGATCGAAGGGAATGTGTAAGGCGCCCCCAGAGATAGTTCAGGGATGAAATGTGGTCTGGATAGGAAGGATTGCATTGGATTATTCGGTTTTCACCATCAATGATGCGGGTGTTGAACCGAACAAAACGGGCCTCTTTATTTTGAGCAATAAACTGATAAAAACATTCCACACATTCTTTATCCATCAGGTCATCATCCGAAAACAACCAGACCCATTCTTCATTAACAAATGCCAGGCAACGTTCCCACTGTGAAACAAGGTCCTTATTACCCAGGTTCTGGTCAAATCTGTGGTACACCAACCGGATTTTACCAGAAAATAATGCGGCAACCTCACCTAGTTTACTCGGACCTGCATCATCAAAAACATATAATGTAAAATCACTGCATGTCTGTTTAACAATGGAATCGATTGTTTGATGAATAAAGTCAGGTTTGTATGCAAGTACAACGATCGCGAGTGGTTGTCTGCCATTCATAATATGGTTCTTTCGTTTACCCCTGCCAAACCTTCGTACAATTTAAGGTCATCGCGGTAATAGTCCTGGATAAAAGTCCTCACGGACTCAGAAAGAAAAAGTTCGTTTGTCTTAATTTTTGCCGGAATAAATATTGTCTTTTTTATGGCAGAACGAATGGACTCTGGCAGTAATGGGAAAAGCCTGCCCTTTAAGGGTCTTGGAGCTTGAATCAGGCTTTGTAAAAATTTATTTCTGTACAAAAACGGGGATTGATTGATTTTTTTTACTCCGTCCTTTTTTTCATCTGAAAGGTGAATCCCTGTGATTTGTGCAAACCCTGATAAAAACCCCGGGAAATCCTCAAAAAGATAAAGATGCTCAACAACCTGCTGTCCATTTAAAAACACATAATCCTTTTGCCTTTGAAAATGAATGTATTTCGCCGGCAGCAGCTCATCGTCACGGTGCTTGTCCAAAAGCTCCATAATTTCATCCAGTTTCTTTTGGGCATCGCGATCATTTAGCTTTTTGAGATTTTGGTTCTCATAGAGCCTCATGTGCTGGAAAAATGAGGATGAAAACCTTGAGTAAGGATTCCTGACAATAGCAAAAGCAGGATATTCCTGGATTTTGGTAAAGACCTCCGGGAACTCCCGTTGAACCACTAAAAGAGGCATGTGACTATGGTCAAGTTTCCCGTATTCAGGGTGCGGCTGCAACCCAAAATAACAAACGGTGTCATTCCTGCCACAAACACTTTTTCTCACAAATGTTCCCGCACATTTCGGGATGTGGATAAACACGAAGGCCGGATTACTACCAATGATCATTTTATTGTCTTTTTTGTTAAGAAGTTAATACACTTCCCAGGCAGCCAGGTGATGAGCCTGCCAACCAACCAAGTGTTGGACCTGGTTATTTCTCTGTTTTTTTTCATTGCCCGGATCAATGGCTTGTTATCAAATCCCGATAGAATATACTCCGGATGCATGGCAACCCTGTAATGAAATCCTTGCGCCCATGCAATATACACAGGCAGGCTTTCTATTGCATGAGCAAGCGTACCATCCCCTGGCATCGGTTCTTCAGGAAAGATTTCTGGTTTCAAACCAAGATCAAAAAGTGGCCGAAGGGCTTCAGGTCTGTACCAAAACATGCTGCCATATGGCATTATCGGAGAAACGATTTTTTCAAATTGAATCTTCTTCTTACAATTCATTTGGAGCCAAAGCTCTTTTGCTGGTTTAATGGTCTTATCCCATTTCATTACCCCAACCGACCTCCTGAACATAAGTGGGATATCTGAGATAACCACGCCCAGGGACTTGTCTTCAAAAAACGCCTTCATGATTTCCTCCTGCGGAATGATCAGCGTATTCATGATCTCATTAAGCCAGGAATAACCTATCCCCTCTTTACCGCGCAATGTTTTTTTGGTATGGAAATGCCCTGCCACTTCATATACGGAGAGCTTCTCCGCCATCTGTAACCAGGGACCTATATCCCTGCCTCGATTTTCCACAATTCTTATTTCCTTAATGGTTACACCAGGAGAATGAGCGGCCAACTGGGTTTTAATCTTTTCTTTTTTTTCTGAAGTATCGGTTGTGATATACCAATCAAAATGGCGCAAAGCAACCGTCAATGCATCAAGCATCTTCTGAAAAACATCCAGGTAATAAACGTGAATATGAACAGCTGCAAAAAGCTTTGATGCCGGCTTATTTGATTTAAAACCAACAAACAACCTGTTGTCAATTATATGAACGTACTCATTGGGGGGAAGGGTGTCAAAGAAATGTTTGTCTATCAAGCCAACATCAAATTCGCTGTATTTTTTCATTACGGACTTGATGTATGTCGGGACTCCTGTATGGATAAAACTCTTGACCTTTAAGAATGGCGTTCCTTTTTCAAGCAACAAACCCGGATGTGCTAAGCTCAGGTCCGGCTTCAAGCCATTTGCTGGCTCAATATTGATGACTGTATCGAAGAGAAATCCTGCCCGAACCAATTTCTGTGTAAGTGGGATTTCGCCAAAACGAATGGTGTGTAAAATATTTTTGTAACTCTTTTGCCCTTCCCAAAAGCGTTGAAAAGCTCTCGAAGCAACGACCTGTCTGTTAAATACCAGGAAGTAGCTTTGTACATGTTCCGGGATAATGCCCTTGAATCCAAAGTTGTTTCTGAAAAACCGAATGTGTCGTGTGATACCCCAAAAATCCAAAACACGGGTCTCCATATTTGAGTATATCTCACTCAGATCAACCAATGGACCAAAACAACTGTCGTTCATCAATGTGATGCTGTCATATCTTGTAAGAGACTCCCATCCATCCTCCAGCAACGCATCTTTCCATGCACCAAAATCGAACCCAGTGTTCTGGCGACAGGAAAGGGTGTGACAAGCACCATTGATTTTCCTTTGATCTTCCTCACTAAGCGGACTGTTTGATATGAACCTGACCCTCTCAAACAAAGGAGCTATTTTCCAGATCATATGCACTACATGATCTGAAAGCTGACCATGGGGATTAAAATGAACAAACACCAATAACCTTTTCACGACAGACCTCCTGACATTTTGTTGCTGTGATCGCCCAATAATTCATGCTCCAAATCCCTGGCAAATCGTTTCATATTAAATCGGTTGCTGGCCCACATAAAAGCATTGTGCCCGATTGACCAAATCTTTTCCGGGTTCAAATAAAAATACTCCAGCTTCTCCGCCAATGACTTCACATTGCCTTGCTCGTATAGCAGCCCTGTTTCCCCGTGAGAGACCAGCTCCGGATTGGCCCCGGAATTAGAGGCTATTACAGGAATTCCCATCTTCATTGACTCTACGGTTATCCGGCCAAAAGCCTCACAAACAGAACAATTTAAAGACACATCATGACTGGCTATTATTGGCCATGGATCTTTTGTGAATGACAGGATAGAAACAACACCACTCAGCTCATTATTATCCACATAACCTGACACATGTCGGGAATACTGGTTGTTTATGGCCCCGAGTAATGTCAATCGGATGTAGTACCCCTTCTCCTTGACCAAAAGCTCGATTGCCCTAACAGCCTCCATTTGTCCTTTGTTTTCGGCCACCAATCCGACTATAATGACACCCATCGGTGATTCACTGGTAAATGTCGTTTTGGTATCGCGGTTGAAGAGATATCCATCTGGGGTTACTGCATAATAAAGCAATCCGACTTTTCTTGCAGGAATTGATTTGTCATATTTGCTTTTCGTAGCCAGGGAGTTTACAATCACCCTTCGTGACCACATGGAAATCACCCGGTGAGACAGCCTCTCTCCAAAATAGTATCTTAGTTTATGATCCTCCCAGCCAAACTCGTGAATATACCAAATATGCTTTACTCCTGTAAACCTCGAGGCCAGGGCCCCGGCGGGAATAGTGATGGTGTTGGTAATAACCAGATCTGGTTTGTGTTTTTTTATTAGCCGGATAAAAGCCCATGAAGATCGAATAATTTGTCCCGCCAGAATGACCATCCTTTTTATTGACAAACGGTAGTTTCTCACCCACCAGGGAGTTGGCGTAATTACGATGTGGGTTGCTTCATTTATACACCATGCCTCCAGTGGCCCATGATTGGGCAGGCTGAGTATTACCTCGTGTCCCAGGTCTTTCAATGCTATTATCCCTTCAGCCAGGACCTTTTCCGCACCAAAAAGACCTGACGAATGGGAAATCCATAAGACACGCTGCCCGCCTTTTTTCAAATTATCCCGCGTCTGTTCATTCATTGGCTATATCAACCAATGATAGGTCAAGATTGGTTAAAAATGCAACAATGGCCGCATCTCTAGTATTCCTTCTCTCTCTATGGGATGATTCAGCAATGGGGTTGCCGCTGTTTAAACGAGCCACCCATCCGCAGTAATCATACTCGTACCTGTCTTTCGAGACTGGTTTTTGTGTTTTTCCCTGGAAGTGAGATTTGAGGGTCCAGTAATCCCATTTACCGGGCACCCCCAGTTTCTTTAGCAACTCCACCTTATTCATCTGTCCATAAGGCAGGTAGGGATCAAATTCTTCCCGGGCATCGTTTCTAAATATTATTTGAGGTTCTTCCTTTGCTTCAGGTCTAAACCCGTTTTTTAACAACAACTCATTTTTTGTAATGCGTGCCATGGGCACCATCCAGTACTTTATCCAAGGTTTATTCTTGATATTTTCCTGGATGGCCTGCCATGCATCATTGGTTAAAAAACAATTGCCGTCCCAGGGACACACCCATTTTGCCAGGTCTCTGCCATGTTTTAATGCCAGATTTTTGGCTCCATTGATGTTCATCGCATACAATGTTTTCTTGCTTAACCCAAAGGATTCAGCAATTAAGCGGTGAATCTCTGTCTGGGGATCACCGGCTGTCTCAAGTAATTCTTTCACACTCAGATCCCCTTCATCCTGACGCCCAATATCTGAATACCTTTGGGGATCAAACGGAATTTCAAAATATTTCTTTCCATAGGCATCAAGCAAACACTTTAACCCTTGCAGTTGATTTGGATCGACTATCCTGTTCAAAACCCATACTTTAATGCAGTTTTGCAGTTCGGGCTCATGCTTCAGCATGAACTCCAGGTTCTTTTGGGTCTGACCGGGTTGATGCCTTGGAGGAAGGTCATTGCCCAAAACACGATATAAAACAAATGTATCGGCCTTCACAGACATCGGGTTGCTTGCATAGGACCTTTCGGCCTCTTTCAGTTTATTTCGCCTTTTTACAGGCATTATTATCAAGCGTTCGTAATTAAGCCTTAACCGGCCGGGAATCCTGATTAAAAACTTAAGGTTTTTATACAAGTAATAGGCAAGGTTATAGGCAAAGGGCCAGTTCCATAAAAATTGTCGGATTCTTATCCGGCTTTTAATTGGAACTCTCATGATGACAGGGCAAGTTTCTTTTCAAATGCTCCCCCAGCCTGATGGCCAGGGCCACGATGGTGTAGGTCGGGTTGGCCGAGCCACTGGTCGGAAAGACGGAGGCACCTGCCATATAGACGTTGTCACAAAAATGCAGGCGGCCGTGGCGGTCCACCACCGAGGTGGCAGGGTCGTTCCCCATGCGGGTGGCTCCCATGTGGTGGGACGCGTCAAAGTCGACCGGCCAGGGGTCGGTTGCTTCCTCCAGGCGGTCGGCAAGCCGGCCCAGTCCCGACCTTTCCAGCTCCTGACCCAGGTAACGCTGTACGGCGGCCATGCTGCGCTTATCCAATTCGCCCGGGACATGCCGTACCACAGGCAGGGGCATGCCGAAAGCATCCATTTTATCGCCCAGGCTCACCCGGTTGGTTGGATCGGGAGCCATCTCCATGAAATTGCGCAGCCAGATCTCCCGGACCGAAAGCGGTTTTCTGTCGAACAACCGGTTGTATACATAGTACATCACCATGGGCAGGTCCATGCTGATTTTGCCGGCCATCCCGGCAATCTCCCCAAAGGATTTCCTGCTGTTCATCAGTTCGGAGTCATCCCCGGTCTCGGAATAGTCCCTCAGGGGCATCACCCGTTTGCCTTTTGCTCCCTTGACAGCCCTCAACAGGAGCTTGGAGCGCTTCACAAAAAACTGAAGGGCCTGTATGCTTTCCCGGCCCGACCAGTTGAACACCGGCTCGAAGCGCACATAGGCATTCAGCAAGCCTTCCTTTTCCTGCAGCACCTCACTGACCCGCAGGCCCACGTAAGCGGCGTGGCCTGTTTTCAGGGATAGAAAGCCAAAGTACCCGGGAGCTTCCCCAATGGGCGCCGACAGCCTGACCACCCCGAAATTATTCTTTGGATGGTTCATGAAGTAGCGCCCCACCTGGTCCCGGTCATTGCCGAGACCGCCGGGACAGGCATAGGTGGAGTTCAGCAGGATGCGGGGGTTCTCGATACCCCCGCATGCCAGGACGAAGACCCGGGCATGCACGGAAAACGCCTTCCCTCCGGGCGCCATGACGGAGGCAGCCTCCGCCCGCCCGTTTTCCCGGGAGCCTTCCAGGCGGGTCACCGTGGCATGCATGAACAGGTCAATCCCCTCCCCTTCATAGATCCGCGCAAATTCCCGCCCATAGTCCGGGGGCGGTTCCGGGGCCACAAATATCTTTTCCTGCAAGGCTTCCCATTGGGGGAATCTTTCCGCGCGCGCGCCCAGCTCCATCCACTGCTTGTCCCGGAACAGCTCCGGGGCCGGAAAGCGAAACTGCCTGGCCGCCTCCCGGTACCAGGGGATCAGCTCTTCCCGGGCCACGGGCCATCCCGACCAGGGCACCCATTCACGTTTTCTGAAATCGACCGGGTCGAGCGGACTCGACAGGCCGGCCCAGGTGGAGGAGGCGCCTCCAAGGACCCGTTCCCGGGAGTATTCCTTGATCAACATCCCCCTGCTTTCCACCTCCCTCAGCTTGTCCGTAAAGCGTTCCGGGCGATGCGATCCGCTCTCCAGCACACAAACCTTCAGACCCCTTCCTGCCAGCACATGGGCAAGCGTTCCGCCGGCAGGACCCGATCCGACGATGCATACATCGTAACACTGTTCGGGGCTGGCTTCCATCCCACACAGGTCGTAAACCATGGATTATTTTGTGGCTATGGCCTGGATATTGCTGGGCATCAGCGAGTCTGTCAGGGCTTCATCAGAGAAACTCCTGTCGTGGTATTGCCTGATGACGAACCGGTCAAACAGGGGAATGCACAGCGCCAGCAAGTAAGTAAGGGGTCGGATAAAAAAGCGCGTTTCCGCCTGCAACAGGATCCTTTGCAGCAGGATCCCAATGGTTTTATATGGCCCGCATGAAGCACTGATTTCCATCTCTTTCCACGAAGATACCGACAACACCTCCCGCATCCCGAAACGGGTGAAATGATAGTAATTGTCCGGGCCACGGTGCACCGGGAAAACGGAACTCGCTGAGACATACAATCTGCCTCCCGGGCGCAGGATACGGAATGCCTCCCGGACCAACCGCCATGGCTCTTTCAGGTGCTCCATCAGTCCCATGGCGATCACCTGGTCAAAGCTGCCTTCAGGGAGTTCTTCCAACAAAGGATAATACCGCTCACAATCCGTTTCATAGCGAGGCAGGATATGCACATTGTCAAACATCCCATCATGGGGAAACTCAATAAACACGATCAGGGTCCTGCCCTCCCGGGAAAACCGCCGTCCAAAGCTTCTTAGATCGCCTTTCGTCAGTTTGGGCCTTGCCGTAAAAGACTTCCTGGGGTATCTGAACCTTCTCATTTGTCATCCCCCCCCGCCATCTCCCGGAAGCGGGCATTGCGCTGCAGCAGCTCTGTGTAGGTGCCGTGGTCGGTGATGCGGCCGGCCTCCATCAGATAGATCACGTCGCAGTTCCTGACGGTGGTGAGCCGGTGGGCGATGAGGATCACGGTGCGGCCGCCCTTGAGGCGGTCGATGGCCTCGATGATGTAGCGTTCGGTGATGTTGTCCAGGGCCGAGGTGCCTTCATCCATGATCAGCAACTGGGGATCGTGGTACAGGGCCCGGGCGATGCCCACCCGCTGTCGCTGCCCGCCGGAGAGGCGCACCCCGCGCTCGCCCAGCACCGTATGCTCTTTTTCTGGCAGGTGGTCGATCAGCTCGCTGAGCCGGGCGGCGTCCACCGCGCTCCTGAACCGCTCTCTGTCGATCTCCCCGTCCTTCAGGCCCATCGCCACATTCCGCAGCAGGGTGTCATCCATCAGGTATATGAACTGCGGGATGTATCCGACATTCCGCCTCCAGGCGCGGGGTCTGTCCATCACATCCGATCCGTCGACCCGGATGCTTCCGCCCTGGATCTCCAGCAGTGCGAGCAGGGCATCCACCAGGGTGGTCTTGCCCGCTCCCGACTCCCCGACCAGGGCCACCGCACGCCCCCGCGGGATGGTCAGGTTCACGTCAATCAGCGCCTGTTCCGAAGAGTCCGGGTACATATAACGCACGTCCTTCAGCACGATCTCCCGTTCGAATGGCAGGGGGGCCTCATCTTGCTCAGGACCCCGCCGGGCCAGGGCCCTGAGCTGCTCCAGGTCCTCAAACACCGGGTCGATCGAATACAGGCTGTACCTCAACTCGGTCACATGGTTCATCAGGTCACGGAAAATCGGCATCAGCCGGTAGGTGGCCGCCGCGAACAGGGCCAGCACGGCGATGATGCTTTCGATCGACTCGTTGCGGGCGGTGAGCACCAGGGCCAGTCCCAGCACGCCCACCACGGTGATGGCCTCGAAAACGGGCCGCTGCAGGTTGTTGATGATGTTTTTAAAAAACTGGGCTGCCGAGCGCCTCCTGAGGCTATCGGCATATTGCCCGATAAACGTCTCCTCCCTGCCCAGCACACGGATGTCCTTCAAACCGGCCAGTCCCTGCATCACCACCTTGTTGCTTACCTTGCGCTGCTCCACCGCATCTTTGCCAAACCGGTCGGTCTTCTTGCGGATCACCCGCATGAAAAGCCAGCTGAAGCCACCCAGTCCCGTCACGGCCACCAGGGAAAACACCGGCTCAACCAGCACCAGCAGTCCGAAGATAAAGACCATCGACACCCCGCTCAGCACAATACCCATCAGCGGCATGAACACGTTCTGGATCACCACCATGGTCTCGTGGTTCACGTTGCGCAGCAGCTCGGAAGAGTTGCGGCCCAGATGAAAGGAGTAAGGGGCGAACATGTATAGGGAGAACAGGCGATGGGACAACTCCTTGAACTTGTGCTGCACAAACCGGATCCTGACGTAGTGGATCAGCATCGTCAACCCGCCCTTGGCCACAAAAAACCCGATGAGCCCAACGGACCCCACCACCAGCAACTGGCGGGAGGTTTCGATCCCCAGCCACTCCAGCACCGGCCCGGAGAGCGGGTGCAGAAACAGCTTGCCGGGCGAGGCCACCACCAGGATGAAGGCCGGGATGGCGCCGATGCCCACCATCTCCATCACGGCGCTGACCACCATCAACAGCAGCAGCCCGAAGCTCTTGGCCTTCTCCCGGCGGGAAAAAAGCTGCCAGAGCTTGCGGAGTCTGGGACCAACGGCGCGTTGTGCTGGTGATTTCATTCCCAATCTTTGATTAAAACAAAAGGGGCTGCTTTTCAGTACAATTGTTTACCCGGGCAAACAATTTCCGCATTTTTTGTTTATCCCGGCAAACACTTTCAAGCCTTTTTTGTATGCCGCGGTAAACAATTCCGGCCGGGCGCCACCCGCAGGTCCTACCCGATCACCAGCCTCTTGCGCACCAGCAGGGTGGTCTCCTCCTCGCTGAGCTTGCCGGTATCCACCCGGATGGCCGGGTCGAGCGGCTCCTCGTACACCCCGTCGAAGCCGGTCAGGTTGCTCAGTTCCCCTTTGCGGGCCTTCTCGTAGAGGCCCTTGGGGTCGCGTTCCTGGGCAATGGCCGGGGCGCAGTGGACGTACACCTCGGTGAAGTCCGTCGGACCGATGATCTCGCGGGCCATCTCGCGGTCGGCGCGGTAGGGCGACACGAAGGCGCAGATCACGATGATGCCGTTGTCCAGGAAGGCCCGTGCCATGTGGGCCACGCGCCGGATGTTCTCGCGGCGGTCCTCCGCACTGAAACCGAGGTCCGACGTCACCCCGTTACGCAACTGGTCCCCGTCCAGGATGACCACATGCTTGCCTTCCTTCCACAGGGTCGATTCGAGATTCCGGGCGATGGTGCTCTTGCCGGCCCCCGAGATGCCCGTGAGCCAGATCACCATGGCCTTGTGTCCGTAACGGCGTTCCCGCTCCCGGCGGGTGATGGAAGTGGGCACCCAGTCGCTGTCCACCACCTTGTCTGTCCCGGTTTGCATCTCCTGGAACCGGAACGTATGGCTTACCAGTCCGTTGGGGGCGATGTTCAGCTCCGACTGCACCGCCTTGCGCACCATGCCCGCCCCCACCGTCACGTTGGTGGCGGGGTCCACCAGGATGAAGCTCCCCGTGGCGGCGTTGCGGCGGTAGGTGTCCAGGTAGAGCGGCAGGCTGGTCTCCACGCTCACGCGGCCGATCTCATTCAGCTCCAGCCGTTGCGCCGGAGCACGGTGCATGGTGTCCACGTCGATCTGGTAGCTGATCTTGCGCACCACGGCCTGGATGGTGCGCGTGGTCTGCATCAGGTAGTACGTCTTGCCCATCTCCATGGCCTCGGCATTCATCCAGCAGAGGTAGGCGTCGAAAAAGCGCGAGAAGTGCGGCACGTTGTTCGAGCGCACGATCATGTCGCCCCGGCTGATGTCGATCTCGTCCTCGATGCGGATCACCACGGAATCTCCGGCCTTGGCCTCCTCCATCTCCCCGTCGTAGGTCGAGATGGACCTGATGCGGGTGGTCAGCCGCGACGGCAGGACAGTCACCTCGTCGCCCTGGCGTACGATGCCCGAGCTCACCCTGCCGGCAAACCCCCTAAACTCCTGGTGCGGCCGGATCACGTACTGCACCGGGAAGCGGAAGTCGATCAGGTTGCGGGCCGCGTCCACATGCACGTGTTCCAGGTGGTAGAGGAGCGTCGGACCGTTATACCAGGGCATGGCCTGGCTTTTGGTCACGATGTTGTCCCCGTGCAGGGCCGAGATGGGGATGAAGGTGATGTCGTCGATGTCCATGCGGTAGGCGAACTCGCGGAAATCCGCCACGATGTCCTCGAACACCTTCTGGTCGTAGTCCACCAGGTCCATCTTGTTGACCGCCACCACCATGTGCGGGATCTGCAGCAGGGAGGAGATGAAGCTGTGTCTTTTGCTCTGGGTGAGCACCCCCTTGCGGGCATCGATCAGGATGATGGCCAGGTCGGCCGTCGAGGCCCCCGTCACCATATTGCGCGTGTACTGCACATGGCCCGGGGTGTCGGCGATGATGAACTTGCGGCGGGGCGTGGCGAAATAGCGGTAGGCCACGTCGATGGTGATCTTCTGCTCCCGCTCGGCCCGCAGCCCGTCGGTCAGCAGCGCCAGGTTCACCCCCTCTTCCCCGCTCAGCCGGCTCGACAGCTCGATGGCCTCCAGCTGGTCTTCGAAGATGGACTTGCTGTCGTACAGCAGCCTCCCTATCAGGGTGCTCTTGCCGTCGTCCACACTGCCCGCGGTGGTGAACCGCAGCAGGTCCATTTTCAGGTATTTGTTATCCGTCGGATGAATATGCATTGTTTCCAAATCAATCCTGTTTAAGTTCCTGATTTCCGTGCCTGGCCTCCCCGGCTCCGTGCAGGCCTCCCCCTGTTCAGGTCCTGACCGCCCTGTCGTTTTCCGGAACGGCATCCAGCACCTGATCAACCACTTTACGGGCCCGGGCTTCCGGAAAACCTGTTTGGCGGGCCACCTCCAGGCAGTCACTCAGCGCCGGATGCCCCTTCCCGTTCACGGTGGTGGTATGCTGTCCGCCGAAGCCTTCCGAAGGCAACAGGTCGTAGGCCGGGGACACCTTCCATGACCCGTCTTTATAAATGAACGAAAAATTCCGGGCGTGGTCGTCCCGGTTCCCGGTAACCACATTGAACACCATCAGCCTGAACATCTTCTCCGCCTCATTCATGTCGCGCGTCAGGGCAAGGACCGCCTTCATCAATCCGATATAGTCCAGCGATGGGTACCGGTAGCTGGCATAAAGCAAACCGGCGGCCGAATGCACATGCAGGCGCCCGGTCCCGTCCAGGTCAAACCGTCGCGTCCCGAAATACCTGCCCTGAAACAGTCTGGTCTCCGGCATGTCGATGCCGGCTTCCCGGGCCAGGAGAGAGAACCGGTACTCCACGTCGCCGATTCCTTCAGGGTCATTCATTGCACGGAACTTCACCAGCCATTCCTTGCCCTCCAGGGTCACCATCACCTTGGGCCGCACCCCGGCGGAGGAGCCGGCCGTTCTTAAAAGCACATCCAGGGCCCCGGTATCTTCATTGGCAAGCACCTTTTGCACCTCCCCGGCATAAAAATCCAGGGGCTGCTGTTCCCCATTATCAGTCGCCAGGCCATGGTCCGGCAGGTAGGCAAGGGCACCCATTCCGTGACGACCCACCAGGGAAAGCCTGTCCAGTTGGGACAGGCTGCCCGGGTCCCTTCCCTGTTTTCTCAGCCAGCGGTCCATCAGCAGCTTCCCCCAGCCATCCGGCAGGCTGTCATAAAAGACTCCGAACAAACCATCGAAAGGTTCATGCCGGGCCGTCGCCAGACCGCTCTTCAGCGGCAGGTAGAAAGGAGAGATCGAAAAACCCCGCTCCAGCCACCCTGCGTCGTATTCAAAAACGCACCGCCGGTCAGGGATCATGGCCAATTGTCCGACAATCTCCCCGCCAAAAAATACTTTTACCAGTTTGACCGGCTCAGGCATTCCTCCGTCCCCTTTTCCGTTTTTGTACCTCAGAAGCCTTCAGCACCTCCCGGATGCTCTGGTAGTCCGACGAGGGAAAAAGCGCAGCAAACTCCGCCGTGAAGTCCAGCACGACCGCGATCATCAGCAAATGCTTCAGGGAAACTTCGTGCTTGTTTTCAAACCGCTTCACCGAGCCCAGGCTGACCCCCGAGCGGTCGGCCAGCGCCTGCTGGGTGAGGTTCATGGCCAGCCTGCGCTGCCTTGCCCGCGAGGCCAGATCCCGGGCAATGGCACGGGGGTTGAGTGCATCCAGGTCAAGGTGTTTATCAGACAATATGTTGGCCACAATAAAGCTTAATTCACATCAACAAATAAAATAATATCTAAAGGTATTAAAAAATCCGGTTAAAAATAACCGGCCCGTTTGCGGTCCTCCATGGCCGTTTCGCTGCGTTTGTCGTCGTTGCGCCCCCCCCGTTCGGTCACGCGGGCGGCCGCCACCTCGGCGATGATCTCCTCCAGGGTGGTGGCCTTCGACAGCACCGCCCCGGTACAGGTGGCATCGCCGATGGTGCGGAAGCGCACATCGGTCTCGTGCACCTCCTCCCCCGGCATCAGGGTAATGAAGCCCGTATCGGCCAGGATCATGCCGTTGCGCCGGAACACCCGGCGCTTGTGGGTGAAATAGATCTGCGGGATGGGGATGTTCTCGGCGGCGATGTACTGCCAGATGTCCATTTCGGTCCAGTTGCTCAGCGGAAACACCCGGAAGTGTTCCCCGGGGTGCTTGCGTCCGTTGAACAGGTGCCACAGCTCTGGCCGCTGGTTCTTGGGGTCCCACTGCCCGAAGGAGTCGCGGTGGGAGAAAAAGCGTTCCTTGGCCCGCGCCTTCTCCTCGTCGCGCCGGCCGCCTCCAAGGGCCGCATCGCAACGGTGTTCACGCAGGGTGTCCAGCAGGGTCACCGTCTGCAGGGCGTTGCGGCTGGCCTCGGGACCCGTTTCGTCCTTCACCCGGCCCTTGTCGATCGACTCCTGCACGCTGCCCACGATGAGGGTGGCCCCCGTTTCCTTCACAAGCCAGTCGCGGAACTCGATGGTCTCCGGGAAGTTGTGTCCCGTGTCGATGTGCATCAGCGGGAAAGGAAAGCGGGATGGGAAAAACGCCTTGCGCGCCAGGTGCACCATCACGATGGAGTCCTTCCCCCCGGAAAACAGCAATACGGGTCGCTCGAACTGCGCCGCCACCTCGCGCATCACGAAGATGGCTTCGTTTTCGAGGACCTTCAGATGTGTCGTTGTACCCATTCCAATCGATTTGATAATACCATGGGACCTGCCCTTCGGGGCCCGGCCCATTCCGGGGCTCCCCGCCCCTGGTCTGTCCGCCCGCCATCATCCCGGACGCAAAGCCCGGGGCCCGGCACGGCTTCGCCGCCTCAGTCACAGGTCACGATGCCGGGCTTGGCCCGTCTTCGTCGCGCCTGCATGGCCGGGGGCTCCAAACCAAGGCCTAAAATTAATCAAATATCCCGTAGGGAAGCCGCCCTTTTTTCCGTCAGAATGGCGCCATGAACCGACCGGGAGGGTCCGCCCGGCCGCAAGCGGGATGATCCTGAGGGTCCTGGCAACAGTTGTTGCGCTTTCCCTCTTTAACGTACAGACAGCATATAGTGCAGGGGACGGTTCACCTGTTGCAGGTGATGAAAAGTGTCCAGGGATGGGTGGGGTGCCGTCTCCGGAGGATGCGTCTGCGGCCGGCGTCCTCCCTCCGGAACCCTGCCGCCCGGCCTGCCTTCGGCGGCAAGCCCTGGAGAAAACAGCTGCCGCAGCATGTCGGAGGGCAAAAGGGCCCTTTTCTTTTCGTCGGATGGGTCCGATGCCCGGAAGCCCCGTTCTGCAAAAACGGACCGCAGGGGTCCCCAGTCCTTCGCATACAGCAGGTGGGTGACCGGGCTGTTGCGTTTCACGTTCTCCTGCAGGGCATTCAGCAGCACCCTCAGGCAGGTCTCCCGGTCGAGGCGCGTGCCTTCCCCGAGCAGGGGGCCGCATACCGCGACCGTCCGCGTGCTGCGCCATCCTTTCAGCCCGCCTCCCTCACGAAGGGTCAGCGCGAGCAGGGAGCCCGTGATGTGGCCGATGCCGGGAATGTGGAGGGGGGCATGGGCATCGGAAGGGGCTGGTTCCGGGCCATCCGCCTGCCCTGGTCCCGGACCGCCGGGACCCTCAAGATCCGGTTCTGCCGGTTCCTCCCTTTGCGGGCCGCCCCGGAAGCGCAGCGCCCCGCCCGGAAACAGGCTTTCCTCCTCTCCGTCCTGCTCCACCTCCTGCACGACCGGCAGGGAGCGTTTCAGGGCCACCAGCAACAAGGGCTCTGCCCCGGGCCAGCGGCACAGCAACTCGAAAAACCCGTCCGACTGAAAGGGAGAGGCCTCTTCATGGTCCCCCGAAAACACCCGGAAGGCCTCGTAGAGCAGGCCCGAGGGGTGGTGTATCCGGAGTGTGTGGGGCAGGTCCATCCGACGAAAAAATGAAGGATACGGCAAAAACAGGTCTGCAAGTTAGCAAGATTGTCCGTTTCCTGCAAGGGCCATTTGCGGCCTGGGTCTGTTGCTGGCCGTTCTCTTCGTTTTGTCTCGCCGGACGAGGCCGGTCAGCGCTTCATGATGCGGTCGCTGCCGGCCTGAGCTGCCCGAATCATTCTTTTACCCACACCTGCGAGCGGATCGTGCGGTCGCCATCGGGCGCCGGATCGAAGCGGTTGTGTCGTGCGTAATGGGGAATGGCCAGCAGGGGGCTGCCGTCGGCCCAGGTTCCTTCCACGGTCATGACCCCGTGCAGCAGGTCCTCGCGCCAGCGCAGCGCGAAGGGGCCATCGCCCAGGGACGCCTCGATGTCGGCATTGTCCACGTCCTCAAAGTTGTATACCAGCGGACCCGCCCTCAGGGCCTTGCGGCCGCGGTTGGCCTCAATGCGTTCGTCGGCCGTCACCACCTGCAGGTCCATCGGCAGCTCCAACTCCACCCGGTCGCCCGGCTGCCAGGTGCGGCGGATCACCGCGTAGCCGTTCGCCACCTCGGGCGTGACGGGCTCGCCGTTCAGCGTGAGTGAAAGCACCCCGCTCACCGGGGGCGTCATGTCATACAGCCGGCTGGTCTGCCGGTCGGGCAGGCGCACATACAGGGCAAAGTCGGCCGGGGCATCGGGGCGGACCGTCAGGGCCACCTCCCCGCTCCAGGGGTAGTCGGTCTCCTGCACCATCACCACGTCGGTGCCGGCCACGTCCTCCACCTTGATCGTGCTGCCGATGAACAGGTTCATGTAGATGGCCTCGTCTCCCTTCAGGTAGACCCAGGAGGGCAGCATGAGCAGGGTGCGCGGGATGTTGCCCACACAGCAGGGGCAGTTGTGCCACGGGTAGCGGTCCTGCCAGCTGGCCAGGGGATTGGTGTAATAAAAGTTCTCCCCCTCCAGGTCGATCGACCCCAGCAGGGCGTTGTACATGGTCTCCTCGTAAAGGTCGGCATACTTGGCATCGTGGTAGGCCATGTTCATCTTCTGCTGCCAGAACATCAGCCCGCAGCTGGAGCAAGACTCGCAGTAAGCGTTGTTGCGCAGGGAGTAGTTCTCCCCGAAGCCTTCGGAGGTCTCCCCGCTGCCGATGCCGCCGGTCAGGTAGTACTTCTTGTTCACCAGGTTGTTCCACAGGGCCATGGTGGCGCTCTGGTAGTCGGTGTCCATGGTCTCCATCGCCACGTCGGCCATGGCGGCGTAGTTGTAGGTGGCCCGTACGGCATGGCCCACTGCCTCGTACTGCTTCTGTACGGGCAGGTGGCTCTGGCTGTATTCGTTGCCCCCGCCGCGGCAGTCCAACAGGAACTTCGCCAGGTTGATGTAGCGGTCGCCCGCCCCGTCGCCCTCCATGTCGTTCACGAAGCGTCCGAAGCGCACCAGCGCCATCTCCATGCCCTGGTGCTCGTCCCACCACTCGATCTTGCCCGGCTCGGGACCGATGTTTTCGTCCCAGCAGTCGGCCAGCTTCTTGGCGGCATTGTAAAGGCGCAGGTCACGCCCTTCGGTCAGGGTGTGGTGGTTGATGGCCGACTCCAGGAAGTAGCCCGCCACATAGCCTTCGTGGGCCGGCCTGTTGCGCGCCTCCCAGCGGTTCTCCCAGCGGTCGGTATCCCTCAGGGTGAAGGCCGTGTGCAGGTAGCCGTCCGGGTGCTGGGCGTCCAGGATGATGGGGATCCAGCGCTCGATGGCGTCACGCATCTTGTTCTGGGCGGCGATGATCTCCTCATCGCCCCGGGGGTCGATCATCAGGGCGATCGACATGGCCTCGATGGTCTGGTGCACCCAGGCATTGGAGAACACATAGCCCTTGTGACGTTCGTGCGGCTCGCCCCTGAGGGCCTTGGCCGCCTCGATGAAATTGTCGAGGCCGCCGGTCGGCACCGTGCCGTCCCGGTTCTCGATCTGGTCGATGCACCAGGGGATCCACTCGGTGATCAGGGCTTTGGCCCGGTCGTTCCACAGGGGATTGTCGATGGTGAAGTTCTTGGTATAGACCATGCCGAGCGGCTCCTCCTGGGGGGGCACATGCACATGCACCAGCAGGGAGGTGGCGGACTCCAGCCCGCGGGCCTCGGTGCCGGTCAGCGTCAGCACATAGTCGCCCGGCCTGGAAAAGCTGGCCGTGGTCTCGGCGGCGTCGCGGTCGGCGAAGCGCACCTTGCCCGGGCCCGATTCGACCGACCACCTCAGGCGCTTCAGGGGGGTGACTGAATAGGCCTGGCCCATGAGGTAGGTCTCCCCGTCGAGCATCACGTCGCGGTCTATCCCTGCGAGGATGCGGGGCGGGTGGTTGGGGCTGTCGGGGCTCTGGATGACGGCCCACTCCAGCAGGGTCACCGGGAAGCGTCCCGGATCGGTCGCCTCGACCCGCAGGCTGGTGGTGGTCACCGGGTCAAAGGTCGTTGTGTTAAACGCCCCGCTTTCGAGGGCCAGTCCCCGGGGGTTCTGCACCTCCCGGTATTCGTCCCCGTCCAGGTAGAGGATGCGGTAAGACGAAGGCAGCTCGGTGGATTCCTCGTGGTCCCACCAGAAAAGCCGCACCTCGGCGGTCGTTACGGGCTGTTCCCAGACGTACTGAACCCAGAGGGGGCGGTTGTCGCCACGGCCCCAGCGCCAGGCAGGCAGCGGTCCCGTATCGGTGGGTTCCAGCCCGTCGTTGAGGAAGGTGATGGGCGCGTCCGGCCGGAAGGAGTTGGAGGCGAAAGCCACCACGGCCAGGTTGTTTTCGCCGGATTCGTGCACCGGTTGCTGTGACTGGTTGCAGCCTGCCATGGCCAGCAGGGCCAGGACCAGGCATGCGTGGAAAAAATGCTTGGGGTTCATGGGTGAGGGTTTATGGGTGATACGTGAAGAAACGAAACAGGGACGTGTACGGGGTCGTTTTGGGGGGCGGATTCCGGGTTTCCTCGGACAGGTCCGGCGGCCTCCGGAATTTTGTGCCGCGGCCGGGGAAAGAGGGGCCGTAGCACCCTCTTTCTGCCCGCGGACTAACACCCAACCAAGGTGTAAACCAACCCAAACAAAATGTGTGTATTAATTACACTTAAAAGCAGGCGCAAAAAAAATTCGCGCCCTCTAATGTACGCAAAAAGCCGTTTCGGCAATCAATCCGTTTATCGTTTGTCATTATTGTACCGCCATTGGCTTGCCTTGTACCACAAGCCACCGGGCATCGGGGCTCCCCGCCACCTCCCCCAATAAAACACCCGGGAGCGGAAAGCCCCCCTTGTCCGCATTCATCATAAAAACATAGAACAATGCTACATAAATTCACTTTGATCTTTGTCGCTTATTTCATACGTTTGTATGAACAGTCACAGATGTTCCCGTTCCATTCGACCGCATCAACCAGGACCATCCCATTGCTCATCCCCTTCCGCCATGACCATCGACTACCCGACCTCCTTCCGAAATGCACCCTTTGGGTACGCACTTCTGGAAATCGTATATGATGGGCGACAAAATCCCACGGACTATATCTACAGGGAGCTGAACAGCGGCTTCGAGGACATCACCGGCCTCAGGAAAAAGGACATTCTGGGCAAGCGGGTCACGGAAGCGGTTCCTCAGGTGAAAGAATCTGCCTATGACTGGATCGGCACCTATGGGGAGGTGGCCAAAACCGGCAAAAGCGAGGTGTTTGAGCTCTTCAGCGACATTTTGCGCCGCTGGTATAAGATCCACGCCTACTCCACGGAGAAGGGATTCTGCCACGTGGTGCTGTTCGACACCACCCGGGAGCGGGAGATCCGGGACCAGTGGCAAAGCGAGGAGATGTCCCGGATGCTGCTGGACAACAGCCTGGACGGCATCCTGCTGACCAGCCCCGACGGCCGCATCCTGGCCGCCAACCACGCCGCCTGCGACATCCTGGGCATGAGCGAGGAGGAGATCTGCCGCAAAGGGCGTGCAGGCATCCTCGACACGGACGACCCCCGGCTGGAACCCCTTCTGCAGGAGCGCGCAAAGCACGGCAAGGTCAGGGGAGAGCTGACCTTCATCCGCGGGGATGGCACCCGCATTCCCGTGGAAGTATCTTCGGCCCTCTTTATCAACAGCCAGGGGGAGCCACGTTCCAGCATGACCATCCGCGACATCTCAGAGCGCAAAAAGGCGGAACAGGAGCTTCTGCGGGCCAAGGAGCAGGCCGAGCGCAGCGAGCGCAAGCTGCTGGAGCAGAAGCAGCAGGTGCTCTTTCACAACGAACGGCTTGAGAGCCTGGTGCGCATCTCCCAGCTCACAACCCAGTCCACCCAGGAGCTGCTCGACTACGCCCTGAAAGAAGCCATACAGCTCACCCACAGCAAGATCGGCTACATCTATTACTATTACGAAGACAGCCAGCAGTTCGTCCTGAACACCTGGTCGGAGGAGGTGATGGACGAATGCCGGGTCATGAACCCCCATACCGTTTACAAGCTGGAGTCCACAGGCTGCTGGGGAGAGGCCGTGCGTCAGCGCAGGCCCATCATCATCAACGATTACGAAGGCGACAACCCCTGGAAAAAGGGTGTCCCCGAAGGGCATGTCGCCCTGAAGAACTTCCTCACCGTGCCGGTGATCATCGACGGCCGCATCGTGGCTGTGGTCGGGGTAGCCAACAAGTCCTCCGACTACCATGAGACCGACTGCCGGCAACTGACCCTTCTGATGCACAATGTGTGGAAGATGACCGAGCGCATCGGCCTCATCGAAGAGCTGAAGCAGGCCAAGGAAAAGGCCGAGGAAAGCGACAGGCTGAAAACGGCCTTCCTGGCCAATGTCAGCCATGAGATCCGCACCCCCCTGAACGGCATCCTGGGCTTTTTGGAGCTGGTAAAGGTCAAGACCTTTGAAAAGGACCAACAGGACCACTTCTTCGGGATCATTGACAGCAGCGCCCGGCGCCTGCTCAATACCGTGAACGACCTGATCGAGGTGTCGCGGATCGACTCCGGCCAGGTAGAGGCCCGCATGGAGTCCGTGAACACGGAAGAGACCCTGAGGTCCCTGCGTGACTTTTTCAGTCTCGAGGCGGAAAAAAAAGGCTTGCATCTTGTGCTGGAGCACCACCTCCAGGGCGGTGAGGCGCTGGCCATGACCGACCACCACATACTCGGGGGCACCCTGAGCAACCTGCTGGGCAACGCCATCAAGTTCACCGAAAAGGGGGAGGTGCGCTACGGCAACGAACGCCGGGGAGACGAGCTGGTGTTCTATGTCCGCGATACGGGCATCGGCATCCCGGCCCACCGGCATGAGGCCATCTTCGAACGTTTCGTGCATGCCGACCTCAGCTATTCCCGCCCGGGTGAAGGCTCGGGCCTGGGCCTGGCCATTGCCAAAGGCTACGTAAGGGCCCTGAACGGATCGATCTGGCTGGAGTCCGTTCCCGGCCAGGGCAGCACCTTTTATTTCTCCATCCCCTATATCCCGGCGGACAAGCCCGGCGGGCAATACCAGTCCCCCATGGAACCGGCCGGACGTCCCCCCGCGGGGGCTACCCTCCTGGTGGCCGAAGACGACCCGGCCAACTACCAGCTCCTGGAGACCCTGCTGGAGCCGGCGGGCTACACCCTGATACACACCACCAACGGCAAGGACACCGTCAGGGTCCTGGAAGAAAATCCCGACACCGCCCTGGTGCTGATGGATGTCAAGATGCCGGTGATGGACGGGCTGGAGGCCACCCGGGTGATCCGCATCTTCAACAAGACCATCCCCATCATCGCCCTGACGGCCCATGCCATGCAAGGCGACAGGCAACTGGCCCTTCAGGCCGGCTGCACCGACTACCTTTCCAAGCCCTTCCGGGCACAGGCCCTGCTGGAAGTGGTCGCCCGCCACCTTCCCCAATAAAACACCCGGGGGCGGAAAGCCGCTCCCGGGTGCCGGGTTCTTTCAGGCGGCAGGGCCGCAGGGCCCCGCGCACCAAACCGTTTCAGGTTCAGAGTCCCATGTCTTCAAACACCTCAAAGAGGAACTCATAGGAGCCGTCCTTATACACGATGGCCAGCTCAGCATATTCCTCCTCCCAGTAGGGGTCCATGTACATGCGGAACTCCAGGGTGCCGATGCGCTTGTTTAGCTCGGTCTGCATCACGTCCACATCGATGTTATCATTCATGCAGTCAATGTCCATGCAATCCTCCATGGCCAGGGTGTTGATGCTGCCCTTGAACTCCAGCGGATCGGCCTTCACGGAGCCGTCCAGCTTCTCCACCTCTTCCTGGGACGCATCGTAGCGGATGTCCAGATCGGTAGCCAGCAGGGTGGTGCCCCCGTTCTTAAAGGACGTCACCAGGCTGTAATTGCGGCTGCTGCCGCTGTAGTTCAGGTTGAGGGAATAGGGATCCATGTTCATCTGCACCGCCACGGAGGTGGGCAGGTCGTTGTTGTTGAGGGTGACCCGGTAGGTCATGTCCATCACCTCGTCCCCGTCGATGGTCATCCAGGCGTCGAAGCGCACGGGGATCTCCTCGTATTCGTCGTATACCGGATCGTACACTCCGGCAATCTCCAGGTTCTCGATGCGCAGGATGCAATTTCGTTCCCGGGCGTTATAGGCCACATCATCGGCCGGGAAGCGGTACTCTATGTAAGACACGGACGGGCTGGTCCTGTCGAACAGGCCCGTGTTAAAGTTGTAGATGTAGATCCCGGTCTCCGTCTGCTGCAGGCCTTTCTCCGAGCCTGCCTGCGGGGACTGCAAAATGCGCGTCACCTGCTTCAGACCGGGCATGGGCAATTTCTGCGGCTGCACCGTCAGCTTCTCCAGCAGGGAGCGCCTGGGGGCGGGGGGGGCATCCGATTTGAGTTCGATCTCGAGGCCGGTCAGTTCGCTCAGCATGGTCAGGGCCACCATGGGCGGATGGGCCATCATCACGCCGAGGTTGTAGTTGATGTCGTCTCCGGCGGCACGAAGCTCCATCTTGGCGTCATCGGCCGAAAGATCCTTGGTGCCAAGCAGTTCGCAGCCAGCCATCACGACGGACAGGGCGGCCAGCAACAGGGCGGCTGAAAAAAGTTTTGTTCTCATCGTTTTGTCGTTTTAGTGTTTATTCGTCGGATGGTTCCGCAGGAACGTCCGCCCGGTTTCCCGGTTTGACGGCACAAGCCCCCGGCAAATCCGGCCGAAAGTTAGTGTATTTTCTCATACAACGAGGAACCCTGCCGATATATTTAGCTATGTGGCAGGAAAATTTCATTCCTTTACCGGGAAGGTGCGGTTTCCGGGGGCGGGGGTCAGACCGGATCCGGGGCATGGCCGGCTCAGGAGTCCGAGAGCCTGGTATGCCGGCGGGCGTCAGAAGCTGCGGGTGAGCTGCAGCATGGCCGTGCTTATTTCCTGCCGTTGGCCCTGGTATTCAAAGCCCAGCCATTGCATGGCCAGCGACAGCTCGGTGTTCTGCCAGGGCTTCCAGCGGACGGACGGGGACAGCAGCAGCATGCGGTCGTCTGCAAAACCGGCCGTCATGAGCAGCAAGCGCAGGCGGGGCGTGAGCGGATAGGACGCATTGGCCGACAGGCTCCATCGGCTGTGCGAGAGGTGGCGTGCCGAGGTCGACACCCGGTACAGCCGCGTCAGGGGACCCACGAATTCCCTGTCATAATGCAGCTGGTTGTACAGCAGCTCGGCCTGCAGCGCCAGCTCGTTGGAAAAGATGCGGTCCACCCCGGCCACCGCCACCAGCATGGGTTTAAAGTCCGCTTGCCGCCGGAGGGGAAAATGCCAGGCCCATTCCGACCGCAGGCCCCATGCGCCGGACCCGGCCGACAGGCCGCCGCCCACCATCCAGCCGTCGCCGTCCACCAGGCCCGTCTGCAGCTGCACGTCCATGCCGCTCAGGTAAAACCGCAGCAGGGCGGCGGCCGTGAGCTCGTCGTAGGCATTCAGGCGGCCGGCCACCTCCACCAGCGTGCCGGGCGTGGCGAACCACGACAGGCGCAGCGCATCGCTGCCCTGCCTTACCGGGCGGTCGATGTCGATCAGAGAGTAGGTGTTGAAGAGGTCGGACGGGCTCCAGAGAAGCGTCTGTCCCCAGGAGATCACCTGCCGCCCCAGGCGCAGGCTCAGGCGGTCCCCCGCATAGTCGATATGGGCCCGGTCGAGGCGTGACCAGGCCAGCAGGGAGGTGTCGTCGGCCCAGGTATGGTCGGCCTGCAGCCAGTCGAAGCGGTTGAACTTCAGGAAGGAGTTGCCGGGATAGTCTTCCAGCCAGGCCCCGCCCAGCAGGTGGCTGTGCAGGGCGGCATGCACAGACCAACGGGCCGACAGGCGGTAGCGGACGCCCAGGTTCAGGAGACCCTTGCGGACCGTGGTATTGTTGGGCGACAGGTCCTCCCGCGCCCAGAGGGCCAGGGCGTCGGCCTGCCCGGAGAACAGCAGTCGGGGGGAGGGCGGGGGCGTCTCCTGCGCCCGGAGCGGTGCTGCAAGCAACAGCAGGCACAGTGTCGCGACCGCCGCAGGCGGGATCCGGAGTGCCTGCCGGGCCGGCAGCCAGGCCGCCAGCAGCCCGGCGGCCAGCACCAAGGCCACCAGCCTGATGAACTCCACCAAATTCAGCACCGGGTAGACGCGGGTCACCGTGGTGATCGTGCTTTGGTAGTCCCTCGTCGGACTCGTATACTCCTTGACGAAGCCCGAAAGGTCGATGCCCTGCCGTCCGGCCCATCCGACGAGAAGCCAGCTGAGTAGGAGGCTGAGGGCAGCGCCTGTCAGCAGCAAAAAGAGCGTCTCCATCACCATCATGCGGACCACCAGCGGACCCTTCATGCCCAGGGCGCGCAGCATCCCCAGCTCGGGGCGGCGTTCGTTCACCACCGTGAGCATGGTGTTGACCACCACCAGGGCCAGGGCCAGCAGGATGACGCCCAGAATCAAGCTGTTAAGCAGTCCGACGTACCGAAAGAAAAAAGCCATCTCGGGCCGCAGGTCCATCCAGGTGGCGGCCGCCAGGTCCGGAAAGCGGGCCGCCAGCGCCTCCTTCATGGGCCCCGCAGCAGGCAGCCCGCCGTCGAGCCGCAGTCCGATCTCGTGGGCCGCCCCCGGCGGGATGCCGGCCCAGGAGGCCAGCTCATCGCGCAGCACGAAGGCATGGCGGCGTTCGTAGGAGCTGTTCTCATAGGTAAAGATGCCGCCGACCCGGAAGAGGGTGCTGACCACCTCCCCTTCCACGTCCGGAAAGGTGGCTACGAGGCGGTCGCCCGGCCTGAGCTGCAGTTCCTGCGCCAGGCGGCTGCCCACCACGATGGGGCTGGAGGTGCCGTCGCCGAAGTAGGTGCCGTCGCCCTCCAGGATGTGGTCATGCAGGGAGGATATCCCTTGTTGCGCCTCCGGGTCGATGCCGTGCAGCAGGATGCCCGTGGAGCCGTGGGCCGAGGCCAGCACCCCCTGCACGGTGGTGCGCGGGGCGGCGTGGGAGATGCCGTCGAGGCGCAGCAGCTCCGCCGCCAAACTGTCGGCGCGGGGAATGAGGGACCGGGCGGCAGTGCCGGTGCTTAGGGGTTCGGCGGCGTCCCGGCCGTCACGCTCCGGGGAGGTGGCAATCGGAGCGGCGGCGACCGTCAGCTGGGCATTCTCGGTGTCGATGGCGTGCGACACCAACTGGGTGACGAAGCCCCTGGCGAATGCCACAGCAAACAAGCCGCCGGTGAGGCCGGCCGTCACCGCCAGCACCACCAGGGCGCTGCGCACCGGATGCCTCCACACATTCCGCCATGCCAGGATGGTGATTCTCATGGCCTCCCTCCTCCCCTGAGGGCTTCCACCACGTTCATGCCCACGACGCGGCCCATGCCCGCGAGCGACAGCGCCAGCGTCATGGCCCCCACGAGCAGGGCGGCATGCACAAAAATCTCCGGGTCGTTGCTCAGCACCAGCAGCGGCTCCACGTTGAAGCGCGCCATGATCTCCCCCAGCTCGCCCCCCAGCCGGATGGGGCGGTGGTGCAGCAGGGACACCACGGGGACGGTCACGGCCACCCCTGCCAGGGCCCCCATGAGGGTGATGGCGAGCATCTCGGCCGTCAGCACCCCGGCCAGCTTGCGCCGTTTCATGCCCAGGGCCATCAGCATGCCGTATTCGCGCCGCCGCTCGTTGTTGGTCAGCATGATCGTGCTGAGGATGCCGAAGCCCATAATCAGGTACAGAACCCCCTTGAGGATGAGCACCCCTGCCGCCCGCAGGTCGTACGTGCCGAGCCGCCCCCCCATCATCTCGGTCCACGTGCGCGCCCGGAACCTCGTGGTGTCCATGCGGGCCGTCAGCTCGTCGCGCACCGCCGCGGCCTGCTCCTTGTCGCGCAGGCTCACCAGCAGGGAGGTGGCCCCGTCCGGCACGTCGGCCAGCTCCTGGATGAGGGCGATCGGGGCGAACACCATGTGGTCGTTCAGGTCCGGGATGGGGATGTCGGCAATCCCCGAAACCGGGAAGATGGCGGCCGACAGCCGTCCCCGGTAGGACTGTCCCACGAGCACGATGGAGTCGCCCGGCGCCGCCCCGAGCACCTCCGCCAGTCCGCCGGCCAGCACCACGGCGCCGGGCTCGGCCTCTCCGCGGCTTACCATGCCGTCGTAGCTAAAAAAGGCCGCTTGCACATCCGGTTCGATGCCCCACAGGATGGCAGGGCAGCTCATCTCCCCGTGCGAGGCCAGCGCCAGCATCTCGAGCCGGCGGGTGAAGGCCGTCACCCGGGGCATGTCCTGCAGCACCCGTTCCACCTCATGGAGGTCCGTCATGGCCTTTCCCACCTGCCGTTCGTAGCCGGGCCGGTTGATCTCGATATGGGCCGTGTACATGCGGATCTCGTTGTCGATCAGGTAGCCGGTCACCCCCTGGTTGAGCGCCTCCACCAGCACCACGAAGAACACGGCCACCACCACCGAGGCGGCGGTGATCAGGCTGCGGCGGCGGTTGCGCCATACGTTGCGCCATGCAAGAATGAGCAAAGGCATAGGGCAGGTGTTTATAGTCGTCGCATCCGCTGCTGTGAGAAAAAGGCCTCGTTAAGCTCCTGGCGGAAGTCGATGCGCTCGAAGAAAACGACCGTGCGGTGGCCGGGGCGGGCCACCGGCGTCATCTGCAGGCGGGCCGGCAGCCTGCGGCCCTGCCACAGGCGGAAGTCGAACGCCTCCAGCACCTGCACGAGCTGCCCCTGCGGGTCGTAAAACTCGGCCCGCAGCTGGTCGTAGTCTGCCGTGGAAATGTAGGCATGCACGCTGCCCCACACCACGGGGGCGTCCTGGCGCGGGGTGAGCACCAGGCGGTAGCATTCCGTTTCATAGAGCGTCCCCTTTCCTGCCAGGGCCGCGTCGTAGTCGTCGGCCAGGGAGGTGTTGCGGATCACATCCCCCAGGGAGAAGTCCGACCCCATCCACGACTGCGACAGCAGGGCCGACGACATGCGCACCGTTCTCTCCACCGAGGGGATCCAGTGCCACAGGTCGTTCTCCCGCTTGAGGAAGGCCTGTCCGCGGTCGCGTGCCGGGGCCGTGACCTGCACCAGGGCGTAGCGGTCGTCCATGTTCCAGACCCGGAAGCGGATCTCGTTCTCCCAGGCGGGGCGGACCACCTGCATGCGCAGCTCGGAGTAGGCCGAGGGCACGTCGTAACGCTGCAGGGAGCGATCCAGAATTTCTGAAGCGGTGGGGGTGGAGTCTGCGGCAGCGGCCAGGGCGGGAGCGCCGGCAGACCCTTGCGGAGCGGGAGCTGCGAAGCCGGCGGCGGCCACAGAGGCCAGCAGCAGGACGGCCGCCGGGGTCGCGCGGACCCGTCCGACGAAAGCCTTGAAACCCTTGCTGCGCCATTGCCACAGCAACAGAAGCCCCATGGCCAGGGCGGCTCCTATCAGCGCCATGCCCATGTCCTTGGGCGCGTCGAGCACGTCGCCCTGCATACCCAGGTAGAGCCAGTAGGATTCGGCCCGGATCACCCAGGCCGCCATCAGCTCCAGGACCTCGTAGATGGCGCTCATGGCGTTGACCATCATGAACGCGAAGAAATGCCGCCAGAACCGGGAATGGACGCCAGACAGGGAACGGGCCATCTCGTACAGGGGCAGGTAGGTCAGCAGTCCGAACAGCAGGTGGATGAAGCGGTCGTACTGGTTGCGTTCCCATCCGAAGACACTGTCGATATGGATGCCCAGCAGGGCCTGGCCCCAGCGGTTGTAAGGAGTGTGTTCGTAGGCATGGTTGATGCCGATCTGGGAGAAGACCAGGAACAGGAACAGCAGGAAAAAGGAGGCGTTGGACAGCTGCGCCCTGCGGAAGGTCAGCGCCAGCAGCAAGATGAGGCCGATGTTCATGAGGGCGTCCGCCAGCCAGGCACGCATGTCGATGGCCACGAAGGCCGAGCCGATCCAGAACGGCAGGTAGAGGGCCAGCAGGACCAGGGGGAACAGGGCCCGCTGCCGGGCGGACGGGATGGCCGGCGGCCCGGAAGCCAGCGAATCGCTTCCGGGGGAAGCGGCGGAAAACGGCAAAGGCTTGTTTCTCATGCGTCCGGTGGGCGGTACAAAAGACGTGGGTCCCGCCTCAACGGAACAAAAATACACAATTTCAGATGTGATCGGATGCCCTTCCGGAGATTCGCGTACAGGGGGCCGGGGCGGCAAGCGGCTATTCAGACAACCTCCTGCGGGCGTCGTACACCTTTTTGGCCCCGTAGGCGGCCCCCAGGGCCAGCAGGATGCCCAGGCCGGAGCCGACGGGCCCCGAACCGACCGGTCCGCCGTCCTCGGAAGGATCGCCCGAGGGCCGTGGCGGCGGCTGGGCCGTCAGCGTATGGGCGGTAAGCATCAGGGCAAAAATAAAAGGGAAGAATCTGATATATTTATTCATGGCAGGATCTACTTTAAGATAACACGTTGGGAAAACACCTGGCCGTGGGCGGTCACCCGGACCAGCGCCACCCCCTGCAGACCGTGGGCGGTGACCGAAGTCCCGCCGGAGAGGATTTCCTCCGAGCGGAGCCACCTCCGCCCCAGCATGTCGAACACCTCCACGGTGGCCTCCTGCCCGTCCAGGGCGGGGATGTGCACACGGATCCGGTCCCGGGATGCAAATATCCGGAAGTCCGCCTCCCGCAACTTGCCGGGCGTGCCGGTCGTTCCCTGCGGGACAAAGTGCAGCACAAAGCGCAACGGGTCGTTCGATCCCCGGTGGGCAAACACATACTGGTCCTGCTGCCGCAGGTCGATGGTCCTCCCTTCGACCAGGTCCTCGAGCAACACCTCCAGTTGGTCGTCGAATCGGCCGGCCCCGCTGAAGTCGAGCCGCACCTCCCTGTCTTCCGCCATCTCTAAGCCCAGGGGAATTTCGAGGCTTTCCGTCGGATGGGGATGGCTGTAAACGGACAGCCGCTGCTGGTCGGCGGCCACCGCATAGAGCTGGGGCGCCTGTTCCACCCCAAACATCTTGGAGGCATCATACTGGGGGTCATGGCCGGGTGTGGCCCGGGCCACAAAGCGCACCACCGCCTCATCTCGCAGTCCGCCTGCCGAGGCCCTGATGCGCAGCAGCCCGTCCTGGTCGGAGGCCGTCCGCTTAAAGAACGGCTGGTCGCTGTGCACGCGGGCATTGTCGTTCACCTGCAGCGCCGGGGACCCGGCGACCGCCTTCACGAAGAAGGCCTGTCCCACGGGAATCAGGCTGGTGGCCCCGTTGGTCCCCACACCGGCCACCTCGTCCGTTGCACCGACATAGGAAGCGTAGTTGCCCGGGGAGGACGCCCCGTTATCGGCGGTGCCGTTCCAGATCCAGATCGTGTTGTCGATGTCCGTTTTGACCCAGGGCTCCGGGTCCTCCTCCTTCGCCTTGACCGCGTCCCAGTCGACCGGCGAGGGGTAGGGATTGGGGACCAGGTTGTAAGACCCAGCGGTTTCTTCCTTCACGTAGCCATCGTAAGACACCAGCATGGAAAAGAGGCCCTGGTTGACCGGCCCGGCAAACTCATAGACCCGGGCATTCCCGGGGTAGTACACCATATATCCGGAGGCCACATTCAACGGCAAATCGGTGGCCTCTCCGGCGGCAACCCAGGCCTGGCTCCCCACATCAAACCCATAAAGATAAGAATCCATGAACAGCCCGGAGACGATGCCGGGTGATTCCGGGGCCAGCGGAACGGACACCAGGTGGTAGAGGCTGGCATCTGTCCCGGAGGGAGGGATCTCCTCCCCGGCGATATGGCGCCGGATGGTGGCCTGCAGCGGCCAGGGATCGGACGCATCCTCTTTTAGGACGCCCCCGGTAAATCCCGCATTGTCGTGGATCAGCGAGCCCGTGCCGCCGGCATCGGACTGCAGGATGAGTCCCGCGGCACCCGCTTCGTTATCAACCGGTCCGAGGACCGTCATCGTCCCGTTGGGTCCGATCGTCAGCGAGGCCCCTTCGCCGATCCACACCCCGGAGGTCGTGGCCGCGCCGCTGAGCACCGGGAAGAAGGTCTCCGATTTGTGGAAACCCTGCTCTCCAGCCGAAATGTTTGCCCATTTCCCCGGACCGGGCACCACCATTGGGTCCCAGTTCTGGGGATTGTTCCAGTTCTCGTCCACCGCCCCGGTCCAGTAGATATCCACCTCTGCCTGGGGCAAAGCGGCACCCACCCCTTCCAGGGACGGATAGCCATTGTTAATGAACTCCGACCAGTCCCCCGAATAGCTTTCCGGATTTTCGGGTCCGTCGATATTCCAGATATTGTCGAAATCCCAGTTCACGAAGGTCGTCTGCTGCCGCATCTCTTCAGAGGTCTTGCCCGTGCCGCCGGCAGAGGATGCTATCCCCGAGGCATCCATATCCCAATAGGAGTTGGTCGCCGTGCCCCGGTTGTTGCCGGGACCCGTCAGGTTTCCGACCAGTCCGCCGGCCGCTGTTACTGCCTGTCCCGGATCAACATCAATAACAATCGACCCGGTGGCATAGCAGCGGTCGATCACCCCGCGGATGTCGGCACAACCGGCCAGTCCGCCGACCCTCTCGGCCGTGCCGCCGGTGATGGTCACCGAGCCCCGGGCATAAGAGTTGTAGGTGGCCCCCTTCTGGTTGCATCCGACCAGTCCGCCGAACTTCTGTTTGGCCGTCCCGGTCAGCGTGCCATAGCCCAGCACGGGGATATCGGCTAAACAGCGGCTCACCACCGGAATCTCATCGCTGCCGGGCGAAGAGGCAAAGCTGTTGTTGGCCCCGACGAGTCCGCCGGTGACCCGGGTCCCCTCCACCCGGCCCGTGGGAACGCCCTCAGCGGTTCGGGCCGTCTCCACCGAGCAGCCTTCGATCAGGGTGTACACATTGCCGGTCACGCGGCCCACCAGGGCCCCCGTGCCGCTGCCCCCGCGAACCGTGCCGACATTCACCAGGTGCACATCGCGGATCACGACCGGCTGGCTGGCGGTTCCTTCCCCCACGCGGCCGAACAGGCCGATGTTGTTGGGTCTGTCGGCAAAGCCACCGGCCGTGGCATCGACGGTCAGCCCGGAAATCGTTTGGCCGTTGCCGTCGTAATACCCCATAAAACGTTTGCCTGCTTCCGGGTTGATGTCCGCATCCATCCCCCCGATGGGGGTCCAGGACATAAGCTGCAGGTCCACCGGCCCCATTTGTTTATAGTGATAATACTGCGTGGTCCCAACATCGGTCTCGTTGAAATAGGCCGCCACCTTCTCCAGGTCGGCCCGGCTGCTGATCAGAAACGGGTCGGCGGCAGAGCCAACCCCTGTCAGCCCTGTAAGTTGGGGCGGCACCTGGCCCCAGGCCCCTCCGCCCCCCAGGCAGATCAAACAAACAATCAGCGTACACCATTTTCTCATAACGAATTCTTTAAGACTTTTCCGGCGGCCCCATTATGCAACATGCTGTCGCCCAAAGAGGCCCTCCGGCTCATAAGTCTGTGAATAAAATCAATATACGAAACTATGATTTTATCTACATACAGCCTAAATATGTAGGTAAAAACACTTAATTTGTTCTCAGTATAAATAAGAGGGGGCGGATGGATTCCGGCCTTTTGGGGCCAAGCTACTGCTTCAGGAAGCGCCGCGTGAGGGGCCCCGCCGGGGTGTCGATCCGCAGCACATAGGCCCCGGGAGGCAGGGCATGCACCGGCACGGACTCCTGCACCCGGCCCGTGAGGACCGTGCCGCCCAGGGCGTTGAGGACCGTGAAGGCGGCCCCTTCCAGGGCGGCGTCATACTCCATGCGGAGGTCCGCCGCGACCGGGTTCGGGTAGATATGGAGGACGGGCAAGGCACCCGGGGCGGTCACCGAGGTGACATCCGGCGGGGCCACATTGATGTAGGCCTCTTTGGTGTGGGTGTTGGGGCCCCGGTGGTTGGTCACGGTGAGCGTCACCGTATAGATGCCCGGCTCCGCATAGGTGACTGCCGGGTTCTGTTCCATGCTTTCGGCCGGCTCGCCCCCTTCGAAGGTCCACTCCCAGGCCACCGGGCGGAAGGAGCTCATGTCGTAAAACTGCACCTGCGAACCCACCTCCACATGCAGGTCCGACGCCCCGAAAAAAGCCACCGGCATGGCAAACAGGTCGGGCGACGTCATGGAACGGATGTTGCGGGATAGGGCGTCGTCGCACACATCGCAGAAGTCGCGTCCGAGGTACCGCATCTTGCAGTTCTGGTGGGGGCGGTACCAGGTGGGCGACTCCTCGTGGGGGTAGATGCCGATGCCGTTCTCGTAGAGAAAGTCACGCCAGCGGTTTGTCTGCGGGTCGTTGTCCTGCGTCATGTTGGTGTTCTCACGGGCGTACTGGTTGCCCGCCCAGTATTCGTCGGCCAGGCCTCCCAGGCTGTGGCCGAGCTCGTGGAGCATGATCTCCAGCGCCTGGGCGTTTGTGGAGAATACGGCATACTGCCCGCCGGCGCCCCCGTACTTGGGGTCGTTCACCATGATCACCCCTTCATCGTAGAAGGGGGTGTTGGCCTGCAGCACATTGGCCACGCGGTTCAGCCGCCACACCCAGAGCAGGCGTTCGATGCCGTACGACCAGTAAGAGCTGCCGAAGTAGTTGTCTATAAGCCTGTTCGGGTCCATAGCCGCCCCGCTTTCGTTCGACACCACCTTGACCGCATACAGGTTGATGAGCTCCTTCTGGGAGGAAAACGGCTCCTGCAGGAACATGCCTTCGGCCATGCGGCGGGCGTCCTCCATGAACTTGTCCTGCTGGTCGATCGTATAGCCATCCCCCAGGATCACCATGTTCAGCCGCTCGTCGGGCGAGCCCGTGTAGTGCAGCACCTCGACCGGGAACACCTGGGCAGCGGCCTGTCCGGCGAAAACAAAAAACAACAACAGGGCCGGGAGGACGCCCATGGTACGGGACAGGCCCTGCCAGACCGGGGCGGAGAAGGGTGCGCGTGGCCGCGCCAGGGGACGGATCGAAGTCATCGGGAGGAGGATATTTCAGACAAAGATACGAAAGCCGGGGAAATCCGGCACATGTCCGCAATGGTGGCCCTGCGCCTGAGGCGGGTGTAGGCTGAGGCGGGCTTAGGCTGCGGCCCGGCCTGGCGGTCGCGGAACCTCCGCGCGGACCGGCCCGGCGGCCACGGGGCGTCCGCACCATGCGGATCAATGCAGCAGCAGGGTGCGGATGGGTTTCATGCCTTCGGGGGTGAGGCGGTCCACCTGCAGGTAGCGCATGTTGGGATGGAACTGCACCCGGACCGAGAAGATCGCCACCTCCAGTTCGATGGTGCGCGTCTCCAGCTGGCGGCGGTCCTCGGAGAACTCCACCTGCCGCACCAGGGGGTTGGGCACGACCACCCGGGTACACTCCTCGCGGGAGGCGGTCTGGAATGAAAAGACCAGGTCGCCCACTGCCGGTTCCGCCTCATCGCCCCGGTTGCGCAGCCGGGCGGTGTTCATGGCGGTGTTGAGCATCTGCAGGGAGTCGTTGTCAAAAAACTCGAAATTCATCAGCAGCACCTGGGGGGCCACATCCCGTATGGGGGGGCAGGGCATGGCGGTTGCCTCCTCCCCTTCGGCCACCTCCTTCTTGGAGCGGCAGCCGCCCAGGGCGACCAGCAGCCCGGCAAGCAGGGCCATGACACCGAAAATCCGAACAACACGTTTCCTATCCATCCGACGAAAATTTTTACAAAGATACAAAGAAGGGCCGGGCAGCGGCACTGCAGGATCATCTCCCTGATCTCGTGTGATTCCGTGGGGTAAATATACGAACTAATGGACATTGGCCACTGGCCGGCAGCAGCTTCTATGTTTAAAGCCCCTCAATAAACGCCTGCAGGTGCAGGATTCGCCTGCTGTTGTCCCGGTTAAACAACAGGTGTTCGAAGTCGCGTCTTTTCATGGCCAGGTTGGTTTGCTCCAGCACATGTGCTGCCCGCGTTTTCAGAGATTCCAGGTCGTCGACATTCGATTTTTGCTGCAAAAACGCAAAATCCGGCATGCTTTGCGACAGCAGGAACAGCACATCATAGAAATCGCGTCCTTTTCTCCGGTCGAGCATGGCGCCCAGTTTCATGGCCACCAGCACCCCATCGGGAGGCAGTGGAAAAGGGAAAAAGAAACCGCAGCCTTTGATGTTCGTCATCACGGGCTCATAAGGAACCCCCTGGTCTTCGCTTTCAATCTTAATCAGAAACCGCTCTTCACGGTGCCCCGACAGTCCCAGTTCATGCAGAAAACCCGGGAAAACCAGGTTGCGCCTGAAAGCCGTCAGCCTGGACTGGTCACGATCCCTGGCTTCCACATTCAGTCCGTTTTGACGCAAATACCGGATCACCCCATCGGTCATGTCAATGAATTCATCCCACGACAAGTCCTTGCAGTCAAAATCCAGATTCTCCGAGAAGCGGTCAATGCCTTTGGTCAGCCTGATACAGGTACCCCCGATAAAAGACAGTTTCCTGATCCACGGCGAGCCCGACAAATAATCCAGTATCATGATCAGGATGTACTCCTTCAGCATGTACTTCCACAGCAAGGCATTCTCGCGCAAAGGCGGCGGATAAAAGTTTTTGATGGCGTCAAGCTGAATCATCGTTCACAGATTGTTTCAAGAAAACGAGCCCTTTTTTCGAGGGATTTGTTGCCTGCCTTAGCGCCATAGGCCCTGAACAGCGGCCAGTCGAAAGATGCCGCCATATACTCTTCATCAAGCCTCAGGTTTTTTATTTCGTCGGATGCGTCATATTCCGGGTAGAGGTACAACAGGTCCAGCAGGGCCTTCTCCGGACGGGCCATGCGGAATGTCCTGCCGTCGGGCAAGCTTCTCAAAACGTAGCCGAACATCATCGATGGCTTCACGCTTTTGTAGATGAACTGGCCGAAAGCATTGTCGAAAGCCCCTGTCTTCAGGGACGTTACGCTTGTGATCTGCACCACCGTCTCAGGAATGATTCCATGGTACGAAAGGGCGGTATGCAGGCTGACGTACGAAGGCCGGTACATTTGGTTGGCGAAATACCAGGCAAATCCCGGCAGTTTGAGGTATTCCGTAAATGCATACCAGCCCTGCCTCAGGCGCACAACATATCCTTTTTTAATCCAGCGCGACAGGTTGTTGCGGTCAAACCCCGGTCTCCAGGCATACACCTGGTCAATGTTGAAGCATGCCAGACTGAAAAACTGTTGTTTAAATGCCAGGAAGACCATTTTTGTTTCTATTGTGCTGTAAATATACTGCATTATAGAAACAAATCAAAGAAGTGACGGCGTGTTTTTCATCGGACGGGCCAGTCCCCCGGCTTACGCCTGCCCTACAGGACCTCCCGCATGATCTGCACCATGTTGTCCACATTGCCCATGGTGAAGTAATGGATCAGGGGCACCCCGCTGGCGAACAGCTCCCGGGACTGCATGGCGGTCCACTCGGCCCCCACCTGCCGGATGGCCTCGCGTGTGCTGCAATTCGCCACCTCGCGGGCCAGCTCCTCGGGAATGTCGACCTTGAACGTCTGGGGGATCAGCGTCAGGTGGCTGCGCGAGGCAATGGGCTTGAGCCCGGGGATGATGGGCACGGTGATCCCCGCCGCGCGGCAGTCGGTCACGAAGCGGAAAAAGCGGCGGTTGTCGAAGAACATCTGCGTGACGATGTAGTCGGCCCCGGCATCGACCTTGGCCTTCAGCCAGGCCAGGTCGGTTTGCCTGTTGGGCGACTCGAAATGCTTTTCGGGATAGCCTGCCACGCCCACCGAAAACTGGGTTTTGGTGGCATTGCGCAACACCTCGTCGAGGTAGACCCCCTGGTTCATGGCCACGACCTGCTTCACCAGGTCGATCGCGTGGGGATGGCCGTTCTTCACCGGCTGGAAACGCCTGGAAAGCGGGTCGCCGTCCCCGCGAACCACCAGGATGTTGTGGATGCCCAGGTAGTGCAGGTCGATCAGCGCGTCCTCGGTCTCCTCCTTCGAGAAGCCGCCGCAGATCAGGTGGGGCACCACATCCACCCCGTAGCGGTAGCGGATGGCCGCCGAGATGGCCACCGTGCCGGGCCGCTTGCGGATGTTACGCGCCTCCAGCAGTCCGTCGCCCCGGGGCAGCAGCACCGTCTCGGTCTGGTGGTAGGTGATGTTGATATAGGGCGGCCTGAACTCCATGAGCGCATCCAGCGCATCGAACACCACCCTGATGTGGGTGCCCTTGGCCGGGGGCAGGATCTCGAACGACACCTGCTTGCCTTTGGCGGGGTCAATATGGTCCGGAATTTTCATTACTATTTTCGTCGGATGGGGATGTGGTCAACAACCAACAAATATCGGAAACATTTCAACCACTCCGCCAATCCATAAAAGGGGACCGGGGGCCCTCAGGCCGGGGTTTGTTTTGTCTGAAACATTTCTTACCTTAGATTATGAACCACAAAACAACCTGATTATGAAGATATTTACTTTTATTTTTTGTCTGTTGACGCTGGCTTTGGGCGCGGGAGCCCAGGTCCGCAACCACCCCCATCGCAGCCTGACTGAAAACCAGGAAGCCCTGAGCGCCCTGGCCGGAGAGCGGGCCACGGAGGCCGTCCTGCGCCTGTTTTCCTCCGGCATGCAGCTTCCGCCGGCCACCCTGGCACCAAAGGCGCTCGCCGCCACCATCACCCTCGACAGCATCATCGACACCCGCCGGGAGCCGGGCACACAGTCCTGGGAGAACGACTGGAAAACCAGCTTTCAGTACAATGCCTCCCTGCAGCTGACCGCCCTGGTCGATGAGGTCTGGCAGGAAGACCCCGGGCAATGGGCGCCGCATGCCAGGACAGACCTGTCCTACGATGACCACGGACAGATCACCCAGATGCTGATGCACTCCCTGGACAACCAGGAAGAGGCGCTGTTACCGGAAACCCGCATGAACGCCTATTACGATGACGATCAGCGGCTGGACTCCCTCCTGGTTTACGATGCAGAGGGCGAAGACAGCTGGATGCTGACCATGCGCCAGTACAACACCTATGGGTCCGGCGGATTGCTGGAGCAGATCGATATGGAAGTCTATGACGAGGATGAAGGGGGGTGGATCGATGGCCTGTACATCCGGTTCACCTACGACGATTCGGGCCGGCGGACCAGCTATGTCATGTCCGTCAGCGATGAGGACACCGGTCAGGAGTTTCCTTATTCCCAGACCGAGTACACCTACAACGACCAGGGCCTGCTGACCCTCGTCGAGCACTCCGCCATAAGCTTCGTCAGCTTCGAGATGGAGCCCGACTACAAAACGGAGTATATCTACGGCGCGTCGGGCGAGCGGACCCGGGCCATCGATTACGACTGGGTTGACGGAACCTGGGAAGAAGACTACATGGAGGAGTTCACCTACGATCCCGACCTGGACATGGACGAGGTGGTGAACCCCTACCTCATGTTCTCACTCCTGTACGAAGTGGTGCAGGCCGAGATGGAAACGAGCCATGTCGTGATCGCGACGGAGGGATACGAGCACCTTGACGGGCAATTCGTGTGGACCGATTATTCGGCCTTCTTCTATTCGGAAGAGTCAACCACCGGCATTGCTGAAGCAGCGGACGTGGCAGCCGGCATCTATCCCAACCCCGCCAGGGAGCACATCGTCCCGAGCTGGGACAGCGGCCAGGAGTCGCTGACCCTGGAGATCTACCAGGTCACCGGCGTACGCATGCTGCACCGGGAGGTCACGCCCGGCATGCCCGTATCCGTCGGGCACCTGAACCGGGGCCTCTACCTGTACCGGCTGGTCGACGACGGGCGTGTGGTGCACGCCGGCAAACTCCTCAAGCAGTAGGGGCATCGTAATTCAGTCCCTGCCGGATGAACCGCTCGGCCTCCTCCGTGGAAATGCCGCGGCGGCGGGCGTAGTCTTCGACCTGGTCGCGGCCGATTTTGCCCAGGTTGAAGTAGCGGGCTTCGGGATGGGCGAAGTACATCCCCGACACGGACGCCCCCGGCACCATCATCAGGCTTTCGGTGAGGCGGATGCCGGCCAGCTCTCCGGCCTGCAGCACCTGGAAAATCGTCGTCTTTTCGCGGTGGTCGGGGCAGGCCGGGTAGCCGGCCGCCGGGCGGATGCCGCGGTAGCGTTCGCGGAGCATGTCTTCCAGCGACAGGTTTTCGTCGGAAGCATACCCCCATAACTGCGTCCGCACCTTCCAGTGCAGCCATTCGGCAAAGGCCTCCGCCAGCCGGTCGGCCAGGATCTTCGCCATGATCGCCCTGAAGTCATCGTGCCGCGCCTGGAAGTCCGCCACCACCCTTTCGAGGCCGATCCCGGCCGTCACCGCAAAGAGTCCGACGTAATCGCTGCGGGCCATCCAGTCCGGGTCCCTGCCGGGGGCCATGCTCCCGCCCGGGCCGGGTCCCTTCGGCTTCACAAAATCCGACAAACACAAATTGGGTTCCCCGTCCTCCTTGCGCTCCTGGTTTCGCAGGTGGTGCAGCACCACCTCGCGGAAAGCCCCTGCGGACTGCGAATCGTCCAGGTCGCCGGCCACCCCGATCACGATGTCGTCCCCGCGGGCGTGCGCCGGGTAGATACCGGCCACCCCCCTGGCCTGCAGCCGGCCGTCGTCAACCAGCCACTGCAGCATCTCCCGCGCCTCGTCCATCAGCCTGCGGGCTTCCTCCCCCTTGAGCGGGTCGTCGAGCACCGCCGGGTATTTGCCCCGGATCTCCCAGGCATACAAAAAGAACGTCCAGTCGATAAACGGGATCAGCTCACGGAGCGGGGGCTGCACCAGGCAGGCCTGCGGACCCGCCGGGCTGGCATGCATGCCCTGAAGGTCCGCCCAGCGCGGCACCGGCGGCACGTATCCGGACCAGTCCGCCGAAAAGCCATTGGCCCTCGCGGCCTCCAGCGAGACATATTCGCGGCGCGCACCGCGGCGGTACTGCTCCCGAATGCCCTGGTACTCCTCTTCGAGCGCCTTCAGAAACGCCCCCTTCCTTTCGTCTGACAACAAATCGTTGAGCACCCCGGTCGTGCGCGAGGCATCCCGCACATGCACCACGGGACCCTCGCAGGCCGGGGCGATCCTGATGGCCGTATGCTGTTTGGACGTGGTGGCTCCCCCGATCAGCAGGGGAATGGTCATGCCGGCCTTCTGCATCTCGGAGGCCACATGCACCATCTCATCCAGGGACGGCGTGATCAGTCCGCTGAGCCCGATGAAATCCGCCTTCAGCTCCCGGGCCCTAGCCAGGATGCGCTCGGCCGGCACCATCACGCCGAGGTCCTCCACCGCATAATTGTTGCAGGCCAGGATCACCCCCACGATGTTCTTGCCGATGTCGTGCACATCCCCTTTAACCGTGGCCATCACGGCCTGCCCGCTGTGGCGCGGGCGGGGCGCCGCGTTTTCGCCGGATGGCGCCATCCCGGCGGCTGCTTCCGCCGCATGGGCCGCCGCAGCCTTCTCCGCGTCGATGTACGGGGTCAGGTAGCCCACCGCCTGTTTCATCACGCGGGCGCTTTTCACCACCTGCGGCAGGAACATCTTTCCCGAGCCAAACAAATCGCCCACGACCCCCATGCCCTCCATGAGGGGTCCTTCGATCACATCCAGCGCGAAGGGCAGTTTCCGGCGGGCCTCCTCCACGTCGGCCTCCACAAATTCCGTGATCCCTTTTACCAGGGCATGGCCCAACCGCCTTTCGACCGGCCACGAGCGCCACTGCGCGGCCTCCTTTTCGCCCGTCTTCCTGCCTTCCACCCTGGCGGCCAGCGCCAGGAGGCGCTCGGTGGCATCCTTGCGGCGGTTCAGCACCACATCTTCGGCATACTTCAGCAGACCAGGCTCCACCTCGTCGTACACCTCCAGCAGGGCCGGGTTCACGATGCCCATGTCCATCCCCGCCTGGATGGCGTGGTAGAGGAACACCGCGTGCATGGCCTCGCGCACCGCCTGGTTGCCACGGAAGGCGAACGACAGGTTCGACACCCCGCCCGACACCCTGGCCAGGGGCAGGTTCTCCTTGATCCAGCGGGTGGCGCGGATGTAGTCGACCGCATAATGGTTGTGCTCCTCGATGCCCGTGGCCACCGCCAGCACATTGGGATCGATGATCACATCCTGGGGCGGGAATCCCTCCTCCTTCACCAGGATGTGGTAAGACCGTTCTGCGATGGCGATCTTGCGCTCATACGAATCGGCCTGTCCCGCCTCATCGAACAGCATGACGATCACCGCCGCCCCGTACTTCCGGATCAGGGCAGCCCGCTGCCGGAACGCCTCCTCTCCGTCCTTCAGGCTGATGGAGTTCACCACCGGCTTGCCCTGCACACATTTGAGTCCCGCTTCAATGACCTCCCACCTGGAGGAGTCTATCATCACCGGCACCCGGGCGATGTCCGGCTCCGTGGCGATCACATTCAGAAACCGCGTCATGGCCTCCTGCCCGTTGAGCATCGCATCGTCCATGCAGACGTCGATCATCTGCGCCCCGCCTTCCACCTGGTGGCGCGCCACCTCCAGCGCCTCCTCGTATCTGCCTTCGCGGATCAGCCGGGCAAACCTTGTGGAGCCCGCCACATTGGTCCGCTCCCCGACATTCAGAAAATTCGAATCCGGCCGCAGCACCAGGGCTTCAAGACCGGCGAATACCGTGGGTTCGGTTCCCCCGCCGGAAGCGCCCGCGGCAGCAGCTCCCGGTTCTCCGCTACCGGATTCAGGTTCTTCGCCACCGGCTCCCACCAGCCCGGCCGGGACCCTCAGGGCGGCGCCCTCAACTTCCCTTACCACCGCCGCGATGCGCTGGATATGCTCCGGGGTGGTGCCGCAGCAGCCCCCGATCACATTCACCCATCCCTGCCGGACAAAATCCTTCACTTCCCCGGCCATCTGGTCGGCCGTCTGGTCGTACTCCCCGAACTGGTTGGGCATGCCCGCGTTGGGATGCGCGCTCACGTAACAACCGGCCAAAGCCGCCAGCTCCCGGATGTAGGGCCTGAGCAGGGACGCGCCCAGGGAGCAGTTGAACCCGATCACCAGGGGGTCGGCATGGCGCACCGAGTGGTAGAAGGCCTCCAGCGTCTGACCCGACAGGGTGCGTCCGCTCGCATCCACGATCGTGCCCGAGATGAAAATGGGCCAGCGCTGGCCGTGCGCCTCAAACATTTCCAGCAGGGCAAAGAGGGCCGCCTTGGCGTTCAGGGTGTCAAAGATCGTCTCCACCAGGAAGGCATCCACCCCCCCTTCGAGCAGGGCCTCGGCCTGTTCGCGGTAGGCCGCGGCAAGCTGGTCGAACGTCACGTTGCGGTAGCCGGGGTCCTCCACCCTGGGAGAGAGGGAGGCGGTGCGGTTCGTCGGACCCATCGTTCCGAGTACGAAGGCCTGGGTGCCGGCCGCTTCGCGTGCCAGCCGGGCCGCCGCGACATTCATGTCGCGCACCAGGGGCTCCGTGCAGTAGTCGCTTTGGGAGATGGCATTGGCATTGAAGGTGGCCGTTTCGATCAGCTCGGCTCCGGCCTCCACGTATGCCCGGTGGATCTCCCGGATCACATCGGGCCGCGTCAGGGGCAGCAGGTCCATATTCCCCTTTAGCGGTGTGTCGCTGCGCCCCGGCGGTCCGCCAACACCATTTCCCGGCGACCCGCCAACACCTCGCTCCAATACCGCATCAACCGCTGCATTGTGGTAATCGGCCTCCTCCAGCCTGTAACGCTGGATCATGGTCCCCATGGCCCCGTCGAGCACCATCACGCGCTGCTTCAGGGCCGCCTCAAGGCGGTGAAATGCATCCGATCTTGGCAGTCCTTGCATAAAGGTTTAGTGGAATAAGGTATTGCAAATATACGGAGTATCTTTCCCTGTCGAGCCTTACCCCTGCCAGCTCTTCTGGCCCTGGCTTACAATTTACTCAACGCGCTGAGTAATTTTACTCAAGAGATCTAACAATATGATCATTATCCTCGACAGTGAACAGTTCCATCGGATCCAGCTTCAGAAATTCCTGCCAGGGGATGCCGTTTTGGGCAATGAGATACACTCTCCCGGGATTGAACCGTTTGCGAAAAGCATTCATCCCTTTCTTATTCCCCGATGCACCACTCTTCACCTCAATGGCAATGGTTTGCTGGCCAGCTTCCAGCACGAAGTCGACTTCGTCGCCGCGGTCCCTCCAGTAATACACAGAGAATCGTTTGCTCCGCATGGATTCGTTCACCAGCCATGCGCCAATGGCAGATTCCACCACCCTTCCCCATTCGGCTAAGTCGTGGCGGACGTCCGCCATCGTCCTAAGTCGACGGGCGCTAAAAAGGGCATTGTTGTGCACCTGGAACTTCGGACTGCCGGCCCGCTTCCTTGCTTCGGATCCGGAGTACTTCTCCACCGGACCAAGCAGTCCGGCAGTATGCAGCAAAGCCAGGTAATGCGATAAGGTCGTCGTGTTCCCGGCATCTTGAAGTTGTCCCATCACCTTGGTAAAGGACAGTATCTGGCCTGAATAGTCGCAACCCAGCTCAAAAAGGTTTTTCAGCAGTGCCGGCTTGTCAATTCTGCTGAGCTGCAAGACATCCCTGGAAATACTTGTTTCAACAATCGCATCGCGTATGTATTGTTTCCACCGCATTTCATCGTCTATCAATCCTGCACTCCCCGGATAGCCACCAAACCAGGCATAGGTCTCCGCATCCCATCCAAAGGCAACCTGCATCTCCTTCAGCGACCAATGAGTCATATAAATGGACTCAAACCTGCCAGTGAGCGATTCCGAAAGTCCCTTTTGAACCAACAGCCGGGAGGAGCCAAGCAAAACCAGCTTCAGGGGGAGGTGATTCCTTGTATCCTCATCCCAAAGTTTTTTCACCCATTCACTCCAGTCAGGCACTTTCTGGATCTCGTCAATAACCAATAGGAAAGACTTCGGTTTTTCAGACCGAATTTTCAGCCGTGCAGCCTCCCAAACCTGCTCCAGCCATGATCCGTTTACTGCGGCCACGGCATCTGCCGAATGAAAAGCGCAAGACACGTCTAACTGGTCAATCAGCTGACGAGCCAAGGTTGTTTTCCCCACTTGCCTTGGTCCCATTATCACCTGGATGAACCTGCGTGGTTCCAGCACCCGGGTTTTAAGTACTTGTAATTCTGTTCGTTCGTACATTGTTTACAATTTACTCAACAGACTGAGTAAATTTACTCAGAATAACGAACAAATACAAATTTTCGTCGGATAGGCCGTCAGCTCCAGGGCTTTTACCGTGTATATTTAAATCATTTCTTTTAGTTTGCACGGTTTATGGCAATGTTTTTCCAGCTAATCACATCAATCCCTTCCGAGCGTTTTTGGTCCGTGTCGCCGGCGAAGATGATTTTTCCCTTTTTTTCTCCGGATAGTTTCAGCCAATACCTTAGATTTTTGAAAAATTCAGGCTGTACAGTCTTTCCCGATTTGATCTCCACCGGGATCCTGTCCGGCTTTTTCTCAATGATCAAATCTACTTCCCTGCCGGTTTTATCCCTCCAGTGGTAAAAAGCATCACTGGCGCCTGTGTTGTGCTTTTGCTTGATCAGTTCCGAAACAACCAATGATTCAAACAGTGCACCCCGCAAGGGATGTGCAGGCAAGTGCTCCATTTTATGGATGCCGAGCAGGGAAGCAGGCAGGGCGGTATCATAAAAATAGAGTTTGGGGCGCTTGACAATGGTTTTGTTATAGTTTTTATAGAAGGGAGGCAATAAAAAAACAATGAAACTGCTTACCAGGATGCCCAACCACGACTGAATGGTTTTCACATCCACAAAGTCTGGCTGATTTGTTCGTTCATTAAAAAATTGTTTGACCCGGTTAAGATAAACTGTCCGGCTTCCTTGTTTTCATCAATTATTTCTTGCAGGTAGGAAAACAACAGGGGACTGATTGGCGGGGGCCGTTAACGGCAACGGCTTTAAACATAGAAGCCAAATGTTTCAGCCTGTTTGATGCGATTCGATTAATCATAATGCTAAAATAGGAATAATATGGAATTGGATTCCACAAAGCCCGATGCGCCTCTTAGGTGGCCACACGCGCAGGACCGTTACCCCATGGGGGGTCAATTTGCCCGGAATGGGGGGTCAACATCTTCCGGAATACACACCGAATGGATATTTCACTACATTTGCTGCCATTGGTAGAAACATCCGACTAAAAAAGAAAATCCTTGAAAACGGCCGCATTGATTTTGGTTCTGATGGGCACCCTTCTGCCCGCCCGGGCATATACCGGGGAAGTCCAGGTTATTGACACGATACGTTCAACCGACCCCGCCCAGAAAGATTTCAGGGACATGCTCTGTCCGCCCGACACCTGGTTCGGACAGGCCCCTGATCTGGGCATCGCTGTCGGGGACGACGGCATTGCTTATTTGCTCCAGGGGTTTCCGCCGACTTCCGGGCCCGTAAACGCCATTTCATGGTGGATGAATGAGCAAGTTCCGAACAGCACGCAGTTCGACCTCTTTCTATTTGAAGACAACGGCGGGGCCCCCGGCAAGCTGCTGAAAAGCTTTCCAAACGTCACCGTCGCAAGGGTTGAAACCGGGGAAATGTTTGGCAGCAACAAGGTCGTCGAATACACGTTTTCGCTTCCCTCTCCGATTGCTTTTCCGTCCGGGGGCTGGTTCGGTGTGCGTGACCTTCCGACAACCCGGGTAAATGCCTATTGGATCCTGAGCGGTTCAGGAACCCATACCATGTATGTTTTCGATGATTCAGGCGAATTCTCCCCCCGAAACTTCCATCTCTCCATATGCGTGGATGCGGACGTCATCATACCGGTCCCCCTTGCCGGATGGGCGGTTTTCGCCGCGCTGCTGCTGATCGCCACGTTTATCGTGCTACGCGGCAGGCGCTGGCGTTCAATTCCGAAATTGTAAGAAACGGCGAATGTTTTTGGCGATGTTTTTCGTCGGATGGGCAGCTTTGAAGGCCTTAGGAAATGACCTTGCCGGTCCAGAGATCCTCCAGGAAGACCTTCCAGGGCAGCACCAGGCAGTCCCCCAGCTTTCTCGGCAGGGGATCATTCGTAACCAGGATGCTTTTCTTCACCCTGTACTCTTCTGCAAACCTCCTGAGGCCCTTGGTGTGCCGGTCTGTGGCCAGTGAAGTGGCCTTCACTTCCACGGCCACCTCGGCATCGCCCAGTATGAAGTCCACCTCCAGGCCCGATGCCGTGCGCCAGTAGCTGACCGGATAATGCACATCCGAATAGTGCCTGTGGGCAAACAATTCCTGGCAGATAAAGTGCTCGAAGGCTTTTCCGAAGGCCTCGCTTCCCGGCTCTATTCTTCCCCGTTTCAGCAAGTTATTGGCCACCCCCACATCGAAAAAATAGAAACGGGGTGACTGGATGACCCGCCTTTTCGGTTTCCTCTGAAAGGAAGGCACGAACCGGCCGATGAGCGTGTCCTCAAGGATCTGGAAATATTCTTTTACCGTCGGACCGCTAACTCCGCATTCTGAGGCGATGTTGGAGTAGTTCACAGTCTCCCCATTTGAAAAGGCGGCGAATTCCAGGAACCGGTTGAACGAGGCCACATTCCTGATCCGTGCTTCGGCAATGATCTCGTCCTGTAAATAATTGCCTATGTAGGCGGAAAGCAATTTCCCCGGCGCTTTTGACAGGTAATGCCTGGGAATCAAACCGGAATTCAAGGCACGCAGCAGGTCAAAGTCCGGGATCTCGGCAGAAACCAGGGGGTACAGTTCATATCTCAGCGCCCTACCCCCGAGCAGGTTCGCCCCAGAGCGCAGGATCTTCCGCGGACTCGATCCGCTGAGGATGAAGCGGGTCCGGTGGTTTTCGATCAGCCAGTGCACCTCGTTCAGCAAGGCCGGGATCAACTGCACCTCATCAATGATCACCGGCTGTTTCCCGGAATACGCCAGCACCGTTTCCCGCAAAACGGAAGGCGAGCGGCTGAAGCGCTCAAAAACATCCGACAACAACAAGTCAAAATACAGGTTATCAGGATACAGCGCCTTCAACAAGGTACTCTTTCCTGTCTGCCTCGCCCCCCACAGAAAAAGGCTCTCGTCCCCTGCATTTGTAAAAACCTGTTTCCTGGAATACATGAAATTAAATAAATTACTTTACATTTTCATGATATTTTAAAATATGATTTTAAATTATCATGCATTTTGAAAGCAAAATACAACAAATTTCAACAAAATACAAGGGTGAAGCAAACCTCTTGGTCCCTCCCGGTTTTTCAGCCAATCCTGTCCTGTTTAACCTAATCCAAAAGTTTACAATCCTGGAATTCAATTCCGAAATTGTAAGAAACAGCGAATGTTTTTGGCGATGTTTTTCGTCGGATGGGTAAACAGCCCCAGTCAATTTGTACTATTTCATTAGTCAACTAATAACCTAGTACAAAGCCAACACCAAGGCTGATGTCAGTAATTATTTTGTGAACCAGTCATACCCCATTATTGGATGTTTGGTTCACAGATGCCGCCCGAGCCCGGAACCGTTCGTTCCACACCACCCACAGTGCGAACAGCACCACGTAGAAGAAAGGCCGCAGCACCCAGTCGTGCATTAAGTCCCAGTGGGGGTAGGCGTGCACCATCACCAGAGAAAGCGCCACCACGCGGAATACGTTCACCAGGTGCATGACCAGGATGGCCAGGGGGATGAACCACAGCTTATGCCTCCACGGGCCCGGATACAGCAGGAAAAGGAAGAAAGCCTGGTAAAACTGCTTGAGTCCGCTGCAGGTATGGTCTACGATCATCGTCCCGGCAATGCGCCCATCGGGGGGCAGTCCGCCGTCCAGAAACCGAAAGGTACACACCGCATCCAGGCGCAGCATGTCCAGTCCGAGGATCTTCTCGTTCACCCAGGCAGCAGAAAGGTACACCATGTGTGTGGCCGCATCCGACAATGAAATAAAAAGGGAAGAAGCCTCGATCCAGTCGCGTCCCAGCCGCCACAGCACATGGAACACGACGGTAATGGCCGCAAACAGGAAGACATCCCACAACGGCCGCAGTCCGTAACGGTCAAGCACGGCGGCGGGTCCGCCACCAAGGTTCAGCTTCATGGAATAAAGATAGGAAATCTCCATCAACAGCAAGGAACAAGCTTTGCCGATGGTTTTTGGAGACATATAAGAAAGACAAAACAAAAATATATGACGACAACTGAATCATATTAGAAAATATCGTATAAATGTAAATGTACTCTTGCTAAAATTTATTTTTCATGAAAAAGAAGCTGATTATCCTTTGTGCAGCCATCGTGGGTTTTTCACTGTCACAGGCCATGTCGCAGACTGATCATTCCGGCCAGAGAGACCCTGCCGCGATCCAGTCAGGCGTTAAGCCAGCATCCCTGACAGAGTTTGCTGCATCCGGCCTGCCATTTTCGGAAACCCAGCCCCCAAAAATCCAACCCAAACCTGCAGCACAAAAAAGCCTGGGGTTTTACTGTAACTTCACAAGCTTTGACAATGATTATCCAGGACTGCTGGTACAGGATTTTTCGGCAAGCACAGTCCCGGATCATTCAATTCATGACATGCCACACCCACTGGATGCCGCAACCAACAACGACTGGTTTAATCCCGGCGACATTATGCCCGGGGTGCAGTTTTGGGCATCAAATGATCATGCAGGTGATGAGATTGTCGTGCTGGGGATAAACTTCCAGGGCAACTCCCGAAAAACCATCGCCTCCAATTATTTCACTGATTGCTTCATCATCATGTTTGACCCGCCGGTTTCGGCGGTCTGGATGGATATTGTTGAATATGAGGGGAGCGGGTTCTGCAACATAGAAATTTATGACGCAGGCAACAACCTGCTGGGCTCAGATGTAACCTCAGCAAGCAACGATGGCATATTCTGGGGCGTGGGATCGGATGTGCCGATTGCCCGGATTGAAATATGTTCCACTGGTAACGGTGCAGAGGGCATTTCGCGCATCGCATTTCAGGGTGAAGAGCCCGTCGCCGTACCCCTGGCAAAGTGGGGAATGCTCCTTGGCTTGATGCTGATCGGCGGGTTCGTCGTTGCCAGGCGGTTGTTTTAGTTCGGAATGCCCGGAGGGAATCTGTTTCAGGAGACCAGGCGGGAATAGGCCTTCACGCCCAGTTTGCCGAGTTTATATATTGTCGGACGGGCTATCAGCAGGTAGCGGCCGTAGTTGGTTTGCATGCCCCCGAATTTTGATTTGAACTCCCTCACCCCATAGGGAACCGCCGGGTTGCCGGCCCCAAGTGGATATTCCGGTGAAATTGACCCCCCATTCCGGGCATATTGACCCCCCTGGGGTTTTGGTATCAAAGAACGAGGTAGGCTGACAAATTTACCGTTTTTTCCTTAGGTTCTCTCCCCTTAGTTCTATCCTGTATGAGGAGTGAATTAACCGGTCCAGGATTGCATCAGCAATGGTTTCTTCACCGATTACATCATACCAGTTCGTAACGGGCAGTTGGCTGGCGATGATTGTAGCGGTTTTCGCCGCGCTGCTGCTGATCGCCACGTTTATCGTGCTACGCGGCAGGCGCTGGCGTTCAATTCCGAAATTGTAAGAAACGGCGAATGTTTTTGGCGATGTTTTTCGTCGGAGGGACGGCCGGATCAGCTGAACGAGGGCACTTCCCCGGCGGGGGTGGGGGTGTATTCGGGCAGCAGCTCCCGGACCAGGGCGGTCACGCCGGGGGCGTCCTGTCGCCGGAGGAGCTCTTCCAGGACGTCGACCTTGCCGGCCACCTCCTGGTAGGCACAGTCCTGCATGCGGGCGATCATGATCTTCGGATGGTGGGTGGGCCGGGTCTCCTCGCAGGTGCTGAACAGCTCCTCGTACAGCTTCTCCCCGGGGCGCAGGCCGGTGTACACGATCTCGATGTCCTTGCCCGGCTCCAGTCCGCTGAGCCGGATCATCTTTTTGGCCACATCCACGATGCGCAACTGCTCGCCCATGTCGAACACGAAAATCTCGCCCCCGCGGCCCATCACGCTGGCTTCGAGCACCAGCTCGCAGGCCTCCGGGATCGTCATGAAGAAGCGGATGATGTCGGGATGGGTCACCGTCACGGGCCCGCCGGAGGCGATCTGCCTTTCGAACAGGGGGATGACCGAGCCGTTGGATCCCAGCACATTGCCAAAGCGGGTCACGATGAACTCCGTGCCGTTCTGTTCGGTGTCGCTCAGCCCTTTGACCAGCATCTCGGCCACCCGCTTGCTGGCGCCCATGAAGCTGGATGGGTTCACGGCCTTGTCGGTCGAGATCAGCACAAACTTATCCGACGAAAACTCCGAGGCCAGGGTGGCCAGGTTGCGCGTGCCCATGATGTTGACGCGCACCGCCTCGAGGGGGTGGCTCTCGATGATGGGCACATGCTTGAAGGCCGCGGCATGGTAGATGATATCGGGACGGAACCTCTCGAACACCTGCTTCATGCGGGGGTAGTGGCTCACGTCGGCCAGGACGAACTCCTTGCTGACCGGGTGGCCGTTCTCGCGGGCCTTCAGCTCCTGCTCCAGGTCGAACAGCGGGCTCTCGGCGATGTCGAGCAGGATGAGGCGTCCCGGGCGCAGGCGGTGCAGCTGCCGCACGATCTCGCTGCCGATGCTGCCGGCGGCGCCCGTGACCATGACCGTCTTGCCGCGGATCACCTCCGAGACCATCTCGTTATGGATCCTGATGGGCTCGCGCTGCAGCAGCTCTTCGATGCGCACCTTGCGGATCTGCTTCATGCTGAGGCGTCCCTGTTTCCAGTCGCTGAAGCCGGGCACGGTCAGCACCTCCAGCTCAAGCTCCAGGCAGCGTTCGATGACCTGGCGGCGGCGTTCCACCGACAAGGTGTTGATCGCGATGATCAGCGTGCTGATGCCCTGATGCTCCAGAAATTCCTCGTTGAGCGCCTTCGGGCCGTAGACGCGCACCCCGCTCACCCGCTTGCCCTTCATGGCCGGGTTGTCGTCGATGAAGCCCACCACCCGCTGGCGGGCATCCTGGGCGCTGAGGATGGTCTGCAGGGTGGCGATGCCCATGGCGCCGGCCCCGTATATCAAAGTGTTTGACAGCTCCCGCCGCTGCCGCATCAGGGTGATGTAGAAGATCTTGATGGAAAAGCGCAAAAACAGCAGCAGGAACAGGCTGGCCATGTAAGCGATCAGCAGCACGGCCAGGGAAAAGTTCAAAGGGGGCACGAAGCGTGCCATGGCGGACAGGGTGTCCAGCGCCGCCAGTCCGGCCACCGCGATGGAGGCGGCAAAAAACACGATCAGCGCATCGTACAGGCTGGTATGCCGCACGATGCCCCGGTGGGGCTGAAAGACCAGGAAGGACACCAGAAAGGCCGCGACAAACACCGGCGTCTGCCAGAGCATCCGCTCCACATGCGAAGAATCCAGTATGAAATTGAAACGGAGCAGGTAGGCCAGCAGGAAGGAACAAGCCACCAGGAACAAATCGATCAGCAACACGATCTGGTGCGACAGAAACCGCCGGGAGTTCCTAAGTATAAACCGCCGCAACCAGTTTTGCATCCTTTATTTGTCCTTTTGTCGGAGAATATCCCCGTCAAAGTTAACGCATTATTCGGAAAAATTCCAACAAATGTTTTTTATTTGTTTTTTGGTGGAGATAATTTAAATGTACGGCGTCTTATTTTGTGTGGGACGCCGTTTTGCGGGAGGGAAGGAAAAACCATTCGACCCACACCACCCAGAGCAGGAACAGCACCAGGTAGAAAAATGGGCGAAATACGTAATCGTGGAAGAAATCAAAGGAAGGATAGCGGTTCACGAAAACCATGGAGAGGCCGACGATACGAACAACATTCACCCCGTGGGTGATCAGGAGTCCGGCGGGAATAAACCAGGCCTTGTGTTTCCAGGGGCCCGGAAACAGCAGCATCAGCACCAGGAAGTGCGCGAACCATTTGACCGCCGAGCAGCTCTCATCCACGATGAGCCGTCCGCCGCCCTCGAACACCATCGCAAAATCCTGCCGCACGATGTCGTAGCCGACCACATGCTCCACCACCCAGGCGCTGTGCACGAACAGCACCCTGCGGAGATACAAATACAACGGTTCCAGTCCGCCGATCATCAGCTCCTCATTCACCAGCGCCGAGTACAGGAAATGGAAGCCGAACAGGATCAGCAGGAAGACCCCGACGTAGCGGAGGGAGGAAAGGCCGTGGCGGTCGGCAAAGCGGGTTATCCGGCGGGTCAAACTTCCAAAGCCCATTGGTAAAAGCTTTTGTTTGTAATGAAAACTATTTTTCGTTCATAACGAAAACTATTGCCAACAAGCAGGACAACAGTCACTTATCACCCCCTATACGCCGGGAAAAAACCTTCCCCATAAAGCTCCCCGGCTGACACGTCCGCTGCCCCCAGAGCAAAGCGAGCCACAGATTTCCCCGCAGACTCCCCGACAGCACCACCCGCCGGCCGCCCCGCCGCCTCACACAGCCGCCGGTACTTCTCCGGGTCGAACACCCTCTTGCCCACAAAGAACGGCACAATTCCGTCCGGGGCAAACGCCCTCTTAAAGGCAAAAATGCCGTCATGGGGCCGGTAGCCTCCCCCGATCACGAACTCGCGGAAACCCTTCTCCCGGGCCCATTCCATGATGTGCACCTTGAGCAGATCGCCCGGCCGCATGGGATAGAAGTTGCGCAGCGTGCCACCCAGGAAGGAATACACCCGCCCGCGGGCACACAGCACCAGCTCGGAAGCCACCACCTGCCCATCCGACAACACATGAAAAAACACCGCCCCGCCCGGCACCCCCTCGAGCAGTCCGCGGAAAAAGCCGGAAGAAAAGAAATACGCCTGGGAAGCCCGCCGCCTTTTCATGGTATCGTGATACACCTTCAGGAAATCCTCCAGCCGCTCCCCCCGCTCATCGGCCACCACCCTCAGCCCATGCTCCCTGGCCGTGCGCACATTCTTACGCACCTTATGCCTGAACCCCCGCCACAACTCCTCCGCCGGCACATCCAGCCGGGCCACGATGTTGTCGTTGTGGTGCGCCACATGGCCGTCATACCAGGGGCGCGCTTCAGAAAACAGCGAAAAGCGCACGAATTCGCTCACCACGTGGTTCTCCGCCGCCCAGGCATGAAAGGCCGCGTAAAACCCCTTGTAAAGCTTTTCCTTTTCCCCATCGGATGGCACCGCAGACCCCCGCGGCCACACCGCCGCCGGACCCCCATACCCATAGGGCGAAATCACATCGAAGGCCGGTCCTGCGACCGGCCTCCCGAAAGGCTCCTTCGTTATATCCCTCAGCAGGAAAGGGTAAAGCACCCGGGCCCCGTTCGACTCATACACCGCCGCACAAGCCCGCGTCCTGTCATCCGCCCACAGCCCCGCATAGCCCGGATGCGCGAACACCTCGCGCCCGTCCGACCGCTCCCACAGCCGCAGCCAGGCAGCGTGGCCATCTGGTATATCGGCGAAATAAATTCTCATTGACCCGTTTGATGTCCGCGTTCCGTTTTATAATCCGGGTGTTGCCAGGACGAAGTCTTCAAAGTAACCGTCCTTTATAATTACACCAAAACCCAATACCTAAAACACCAACCCCTTCAGCACCCCCGCAATCCTTTCCATATCATCCTCCGTCATCCCCGTCCCCGACGGCAGGCACAGCCCTTTATCAAACAAGCCCTCCGACACCCCGTTCAGGAACATCGGATACCTCTTGAACACCGGCTGCAGGTGCAGCGGCTTCCACAGCGGACGGGACTCGATATTCTCCTTCTCCAGCGCCTTGCGGATCGTCTCACGGGTCACGCCCCCCGTCAGATGCGGATCCACCAGCACCGTCGACAGCCAGCGCGTGGAGAAAGACCCATCCGGCTCCGGCAGGAAAGAAAAGCCCGGCAAGCCTTCCAGCAGCTCCCGGTAAAAATCAAAGACCTCCCTTCTCCTTTTCACCCGCTCATCCAGCACCTGAAGCTGTCCGCGTCCGACCCCCGCCAGGATGTTGCTCATGCGGTAATTGTAGCCGATCTCCGAATGCTGGTAATGGGGGGCCGGGTCCCTTGCCTGGGTGGCCAGAAACCGCGCGCGCTCAATCAACGCCCGGTCATCAGACAACAACGCCCCCCCGCCACTCGTGGTAATGATCTTATTGCCATTGAACGACAGCACCCCCATCCTGCCGAACACACCCGTATGCCGGCCCTTGTAGAGCGAACCCAGCGACTCCGCCGCATCCTCGACCACCGGGATGCCGTACTTACCGGCCACCGCCATGATCTCATCCATTCTGGCCGGCATGCCATACAGGTGCACCGGAATGATCGCCTTGGGCAGCCGTCCCCCCGGCACCTCCCGGAACTCCTTGCCCATGCGCACCTTCACCCGTCCCTCGACACACGCCACAATCGCCTGCTCCAGCAGCTCCGGACACATATTCCACGTCTCCGGCTCCGAGTCGACAAACACCGGGGTGGCGCCCGACACACAGATCGGGTTGGCCGTCGCCGAAAACGTAAACGACTGGCAAATCACGAAATCGCCCTGATGCACATCCAGCAGCATCAGCGCCAGGTGGATCGCCGCCGTGCCCGACACCAGGGCCGCCACATGCTCCGCCCCCGTATATGCGGCCAGGTCCGCCTCGAACCCATCCACATTCGGCCCCAGCGGCGCAATCCAGTTCGACTCAAACGCCTGCCTGACAAACACCTCCTCCTCCCCTCCCATATGCGGCGGGGAGAGGAAGATACGTTTCGGATTAACCATATTTAAAATGAAAAATATTTATGAGAGGATAGGGCCTAGATATACCAGTCTTAAAGTCGTTTAATTCCATCCTCAAGCTGCATCTGATGCTGCCAGCCCAGGCTGTGGATCATTGTCGGATCGGTAAGCTTTCGTGGCGTACCATCAGGCTTGTCAGTGTTGAAAACCACCTTGCCTTTAAAATCTACCACGCTGCGTATCATTAAAACAAGGTCTTTAACTGAGATCTCTATGCCCGTGCCAATATTGATATGGGTATTGCGGTTCTCTTTTTTGTTTTTGGCCAGATCGCCAAAATTTACATGCTCTATCACAAACACGTAGGCATCAGCCATACCGTCCACCCACAAAAACTCTCTTAACGGCCTGCCTGAACCCCAAATCTCAACCTGACATGAATCCATACTCCGAGTAGTTGAAGAGGCCTTAAATCCATCCAGGCGATATTGGTATTGCTGATAGCGTTTAACCCATAGGCGAAAGTGTGATACTTAATACTGTAGTCTAAACAAAATTGCTTCTGACTCTGCCCGCTTGTCTGCCATTTTTCTACCAACGGGAACATAACATCTTTTGTCTAGATCCTTTCCATTAAAGGTCGCATGGTATCACCATGTGACTTTAGTTGTCAACTTTTGATAAGACAAGTGGAACTCGATTTCCTTATCTGGAAAAACGACCGGAATGAGAAGAAGGCTATTAAAATGGCAAAAATGGCTTATTTTGAGGTCCAATAGAAAATGCTCAATGAAAAAGCGGCCGCAAGGCTTAAAACATACAGAAGGCTGAGTTGGATGATACTGGGAAAATGTGCTTAACAATGAGTAATTTATAAAGTCAATTTGAGGTTTTTTCTTTCCTTTTCTCCCCCCATTTATTTACTTTCTCCTTGAAAGAATTAATAGTATTTCGGGCAGGTGAAACTTTTTTCTCTTTATTTTTTGGTGAAAAGTAATTGTCTTTATCAATGGGTTTAATTTTTACTTTTTTGATATCCTTATGATGAAGGATAATAACTTCATCTTGTTTAAGATTTTTAAGAAAATAATAATCCTTGGTTTGTCCGACAAAGACAATCTGGTCATTTGATTGATACGAACCTCCTTCAACATCAATATAAACACTATATAAAGGCTTGTTTTCAAGTATCAGAAAAGCTTTATATGATCCGTATACCCAAATAGCCCCTATGAGAAATACAAAAGTGAAAACGTTATTAAATTGTTGACTTAATTTAAAGTCATTTCCGGGGGCAATCTCTTCTTTAATAATTTTGCTTTTATCATTTTTTGGATCACCTTCAGTATTTGAATTTGTACTGCTTTCAATATGGCCGGGTTCTGTGTTGTATAAATTGTAATAAGATTGCTTCGCTAGGTAAGCTATTACCCTTCGAGATGAAAAGAAAACAATAAGGCAGGCAATAACGTATCCACCTGGCGAATAATAGCTTCCCCCTGAATGGTTTGTGTAGTCGTCAAAAAATGGATGAACAAACTGATAGGCGAAAAAAAGTATAGAAAAAACCACGATACAATTGAATAAAAATTTAACAACTTGCGGAAAAATTTTCTCATTCCTATTTGGTCCATGAAAAAGAAAGTAACCTGTGGTTTTAAATATGTTTGGAATATTAATATATTCGGGTTCATTTCCTTTTTCTTCAGCTTCTTTTGCTTCCCTGGCTCTTTTTGCCTGAATTGGTAAATTCAGCAGAAAAAACAAAAAAAGAGTTGCAACAGTAATGATAATTGGAAATACTAATGGAAGGAAGGAAAGAATTAATTCACCAGTTGTGAAATATGAAGCAATATCAATCCCAAAACGGCTATAAAAGCTGTGATTGTAAACATACCCAATGAAAATCAGGAAGCCAGAAATGATGGGTATATATTTTCCTTTTAGTTTCATTGCGGAACATGAAAAAGACTATAACCCGATCATGTTTTTAATTTTCTCAACAGATTCTTTAACTTCAATGAGAAAAGGGTAACTGTTGGCCTGACTTGGATTCTGTAAAACATTCAAATAAACAGAAGTAAATTCATATGATTCATCTTTTAGAATCATTGCAATATTGGCAATGCCAATAATTATCTCATGGCCGTCTTTTGATGTTAATGCGATAAAGTTGTCTTTCATGGTAATAAAATGAAGGTTGGTAAATTGTTTTAGCAATATCACTTATTCGCTGGCTACATTGATGTCACTGTTGCAGTCCTTCCACAAATTCTTTTCATTTATATCGTTGTGTTTACTTGATCAAACTACACAAAGACATCACATTATACACCAGGCACTTCGAAGTCAGCGCATCGTAAGGATCTCGAATTCGTTTCAGCATGCATTTGCTCGGTTCCTTTTAACTTCTAAGATTGCAGAACATAAAGGAGGTCAGAGTATGCTTTCTCGACATTTCCTTGCGGGAAAGGCAAGTACTCGTGATCTGTTCCGATTATCACTTGATTGAAGTTACCTTTGTCTTGGCAAAGTATGATGATGTACTTGTCCAAAGCCTTGACAAATGCGATCTCGCTTAGAATCCAGGACAGATCACCCGGGGTTGCCACACAGACGAAGATATCCTGTTGTCAGCAACATTCTCAGGGATATCCCTTGCCTCGTAACCGGATCCTTCCGATACATCGAAGCCAAGTCGACGGAGAAATGTGCCGAGCGAAGCCGATATAACTTTGCCCGTGTCATCTAATCGATAAGCAAGGAAGAACGTCTTCTTCAGGTCGTATATATATAGAGAGAGAGAGGGACTTTTCTGGTTGCAGCACTGCAGCACGCAATATTTCGCGACCCTTATCGTGCAGTGCCGTTATCGTGTTCAAGTCTGTTGCCTCGACCGAGACCTCAAGCTGCCGGGGGCTAGCATCGATGCCGCACATGATATTTCTATTTGTTCTTGTCTTGCCAATGGAAGTGCACCCAAAGCTGTAACGCTGAAGGTTGTTTTTCAAGAACCTTCAAGAATTCTGCGAAGCTTTTGGCATGAATGGAACGATCTTGGCCGATATTCAGAATGAACCTGTCGTTTGGACACCAACCCAAATGTTCGGTGTATTTGCATTCGGCAAGATGAGGAGCAACATCCCGAAATGCCGGGTGCCATATTAGGTCACTGGGGAAAACGCGGTACCTTCGAATCTCTTTCATGTCAGATTAAGTTTGCTCTCGATACTGGAACTAAACTACTAAATAGACAATTTTGGAGTCAACCCCTCGCCAGGTTTTTGTTTAAATGCTGATTACCTATTTATTATACATTAAAAACTCATTAAGACATTTCAAAACATATTTTCATGTAAATTTATGTTTTGAGTATGGGATGAAATAATTAATAACTTACAAAATATGAATTAATTATAAGAACTGTTAAGATTAAAGCTTCAAATGCGACGCAGGATTACCAAAATAAGTGCCAGCTTTGGAAAGATTTCTTACAACTATGGATCCTGCCCCAATAACAATATTATCAGACACAGTTTTTCGTGGGATAATTGTTGAATTTGTTCCCATGAAAACCCGCTCCCCCAGCACAACGCCGCCCCCGAGGTCTACATTGGGCATAAGGGAAGAAAACCTGCCCACGCGGCAATCATGCCCGATTTGCGTTCCGCAGTTTAAAGTTACAAACTCTTTGATTTCAACATTTGTAGAAACAATACAATTGGGTGCAACAATTGATCCGCCACCAACCTTTACAAATTTGCTTACAATCGCAGTATGGTCTATATACGTATAAAACCTGACTACCCCTTGAAGAGCTTGCGAAAGCAGCATTTTTGTTTCTGGGTTCGTAATACAAATCAAAACATAATCGTTGTCTCCGAATGAATACTCAAGGGGTGAGCCAATGACAGAATAATCAGAAGGAAAACCGTTTAAGGCATTTGGGTTCTTGTCAAGAAATCCTTTCACTTCCCACTCATCAAAAAAGCCCGGATTCATACCAATCCAGGACTCCATCTCTCGACCAAAGTCTCCTGCCCCTATTAAAAAGAGTTTCTTTTTTGCCACAGTTTAAAATTTAAGGACAGTCCCTGCCCAGGAATAACCGACTCCAAACCCTGCAAGAAGAACATTGTTACCCTTTTTGAACCTCTTTTCCCTTATGGCCTCATATAGGGCAATAGGAATTGTTGCCGAAACGGTATTTCCAGTCTTTTCCAGGCAATAATAAAACCGTTCTTCCGGAATTCGGATCTTTTTCCTCAGGAAGTTCAGCATATATTTGTTTGCCTGGTGAAAAACAAACATGTTGATGCTTTCCTGGTTTAGTTGGTTTTTTATTAGCGTTGCTTCAACAAGTTTCGGAACCATTTCAAGGGTAAAGTTGAAAATTTCTGTCCCGTTCATAAACAAAAAATCCGACGAAACAGGATTCCCTGAGGGATCATCCATTAAATCTTCCTTTGTCCCGGGGTGCCTAAATCCGCCCGTGCGAACAATAAGGTTTTCAGCACCACTACCATCGGTTCCAAAACTAAATTCCTTTATTTCTGCAAATCCGTCTACAGAAATTAGTGTGGCTGCAGCAGCATCTCCGAATATTGAACGGTTAGACTTATCTGCCGGGTGCATAAACTTCGAATAGGTTTCAGATGTCAGCAGCAGGACATTTTTTGCCATACCTCCCAAAACCAAGCCTTTTGCAAACGCAAGACCGTAAACGAAGCCGCTGCAGCCAAGGTTAAAATCAATTGCACCGGAATGAACGGGAATTCCCAGTTTGTCCTGAATTAAGCATGCCGAAGTGGGCAAAAAGTAATCAGGGCTTTGCGTACATAAGATTACAAAATCAATCACTTCCGAATTGACTTCATGCTCCTTTAAAAGCATCCTTGCTGCTTTTACTGCCATGTCAGCAGAGGTTTCTTCCTCGGCAGCAATGTGTCTTTTGTTTACGCCTATTTTCTTCCCAACCTTTTCTGCCGTCCATTCAGGAAATTCCTTTTCAAGGTCGCTGTTTGAAAGAACCTGTTTGGGCAAATAATATGATATCCCTTTAATAAACGCTTTCATGTCTTCAGATTAATGTAAATCCGCCATCAACAAGCAAGTTGGTCCCGGTTGTCCAGGCACTGGCGTCAGATAAAAGAAAAATTGCCGCATAGGCAACCTCTTCCGGCTTGCCATAGCGCCCCAAAGGATAACGCCTCCTGTCTTCTTCCAGATCTTGTTCGGATATGCTAGTCCCCTGAAAAAACCCGGTATCCACCATCCCGGGAATAATCGCATTCACACGAATTTTCTTAGGAGCCAAGTCAAGCGCCATGCCCTTAATGATTCCATTTAATGCTCCTTTTGAGGCACTATAGGAAGTCCCGCCAAAAAATGAGCACAGTACCCCTGATACTGAAGAAACGAAAACAACAGAGCTGTTTTTGTTAATTTTTTTTTTCCTAAGAATTTCATTGGTTAATAAAACAGGGCCAAAGAAGTTTGTATTCATCACTTTCTCAAGCTCCTTCCGGTCAATAAACTGAAATGGCTTGGGGTTAATGATCCCTGCTGCGTGTACCACCCCGTCAATTTTGGGCACTGCTTCCGCTAATTTTTGCAGGTCGTCATCAGATGAAATGTCAGCGGATACGACGATATGGCCACCACCTGAAAGCACCTGAAATGTTTGTGAGAGTCGATCTGAATCCCGGCCTGTTATAATAAGGGTCGCCCCCGCCTTCGAACATTCAACCGCAATACTCTTTCCGATACCTGACGAAGCACCAGTAACAAGTATCAATTTCCCATCTATGGAAAACGGATTGTCCACGATCTATTTACTCCTTTCCTTAACTAGATTAAAAATATCCTGAATGGTATGGGAGTTGATGATATCATCCCCTGTGATTTTTACACTATACGCTTCGTCCACCATCGCAATTATTGACAACGCGTTGAAAGAACTCCACTCCTCAAGGTCTCTAAAATTTGTATCCGATTTAAATTCTTCAGGAGCTGTCTCGTCAAACTGTTCGGCGAAATTTTTTACAAAATCATTGATTTCCATGATAAAAGTTTACGTTTGAATTATTGAATTTTAAAACATTCTTGTCTACTAAGTCGGCCAATTTATAAAAAATACTCCCTTTAGAAAAAAGAAACTGATTAAGCAAAATCTGACAAGTCTAATTATTCCCCTTGAATGCCTCCATTCCCGCTTGCCCGGGCTGGTTAACCCCCTCCCCTTTAAAAACCTTCACAACGGTAAGAAAGAGAATCTTGACATCAAAACAAAAACTCACATTGTCCACATAATACACATCCAGCTTAAACTTCTCCTTCCAGGAAATGGCATTGCGGCCATTCACCTGCGCCCAGCCAGTAATCCCCGGCCGGACCTCATGCCGGCGTTTTTGGAAATCACAATAAAGCGGGAGGTACTCAACCAACAACGGCCTTGGACCCACCAGGCTCATATCCCCCTTCAGCACATTGATAAGCTGCGGGATTTCATCCAGGGAGGTCTTTCTGACAAACCTTCCAATCCTAGTCAGCCTTTCAGCATCGGGAAGCAGCCTGCCGGAAGCATCGGTCTTGTCGTTCATGGTTTTGAACTTGATCAACTTAAACACCTTTTCACGCCGACCCGGACGTTGCTGAATAAAAAACGCACTCCCTTTGTTTCCAACACACAGAAATACTGAAATTACCAAGAAAACAGGTGATGACAGGATCAACCCCGCAAAAGAAAATAGAACATCAAATACTCTCTTGATTATTGTCGGATACATCAATTTACAAGCCCTCCGATAAACTCAAGATATTCCTCAGCAAGCTTCTGCCTGTCAAAATGATGTTTCGCATACTGATAGCCATTTTTACCTTGCTCAAAAAGCACCTTTGGTTGACCCATGCACTCCCTGACTTTTTGAGCAATCTCAAAGGCATTTTCAGGCTTTGCATAAACACCACAGTTCGCCCTTTCAACCAATTCTCTTGATACTCCATCAATTAAAAGAAGAACTGGTTTTTTGCATGCCATATAGTCAAAGGTTTTATTACTGTAAATCGTTTTAAAGGTATCCACCTTTTTTAACACCGACGCCCCCATATCTGAAGCTAATATATATTTGAAGACTTCTGATTTGGGCACACCGTCACGAAACACAAAATAATCGGACAGCCCCCTTCTATTAACCTCATTCATTAACATTTCTTTTTGCATGCCATCCCCTATCAATTGAAAAAGGACATTTGTTTCCCCAAGGTATTCGGCGGCATCAACCAACTGAATTAAATGATTGGCAACGCCGTGTGCTCCAACATAAGTGATAACAAAATTGTCATCAAGGCCAATCTCTTTTTTAAATGCAATCGCATCAAACCCTTCTGATACTTGCTCCGCCAAACTGAAGTCCGCCGCGTTGGGAATAAAAATGATCTTGTTCTCTGGCACTTGTTTTTTATCGATAAGGGTTCTCTTAAATGCCGGGGTCAACACGTTGATAAGCCTTGCCCTCTTATAAACCAACCCTTCAAACCAATATGAAAACTTGATAACTGTTTTGTTTTTAATAACCCCGGTGTCAATCGCAGATTCCGGCCACAAATCGCGCACTTCAAAGACAAAAGGAATTCCTTTAAAAAAGGAAAGTAGTATGGCAATGATCCCTATAAACAAAGGGGGAGAGGTGGCTACAATAATATCATGTTTCTTTTCAAGCTTGAACAAACCCGCCCATAAACCCGAGAACACAAATGAAAAATACCCCCACAAACGTCCTAAAAAATTGGAATTATATGTTTTTGAAACATGACAACGAATAACATCCACCCCATTATAAAACCCCTTGTCGCGATAAAAAAACTTGCCCTTGTATTTTTCTGGTTTTTTCCCACTTGCATAATGAACCATACCAGACAATACAGTCACTTCGTGGCCCAACTCAGCCCAGGCCCTGGTCATCTCATTGAACCGCGATCCCCCACCATCGTCCTTCTCAAGGAAATACTGATGAATCAACAAAATCCTCATCCCTTCAATGTTATTGTTGTCCTAATGAAATTGCTTTCATCGGCCACGGCAACAAGCCGCTGACCTTCTTCTTTTTCCATGTAGTGTTTTGAGAAGTACGTTTTTTGGACTGAAACATCCTCAGCGCCTTCGATGGTTATCTGCCCCCACCCTCCCTTAAGAAGCCCTGAGTCCACCTCATACTCCCCCACGCATAAATTAAAACCAACACGCGCATTCTGAAATGGCCCGGAAAACCAATCCATAATCACCCAGGTGTCAGCATCCCATTCGACTTTCCTTCTATGCCTGTTCCCCTTAAAATCTTTGTAACTTCCCTCCCAGGACCCCTTGTTATCAAATGAAACCAGCTCACCAATACTTTCTGGTTTAATCCAATCCCCAAGCAGAAACCGTCCCAGCCGGGGCATTTGCTCATGGTCATCAAAAAATGCCGTGTTGTGAGCCTGTACTGTTTTAAAATCGAACACCTCTCCTTTATCCGGATTATATGAATAAGACCCGCTATCGCACAGCACATTCACCCCTTTAAACCAAAGGTCGAAATGGAATACGTCATTATGCGACGGACGGAATTTATATCGGGGCAACCGAAGCAAGGCCCATGAATCCTGTCCTTTCATCACCAGGTAGGCATTGTCCAACAAAACACTTTTCTTGCTACTCTCTTCAGGTTCTGCAATTTTTGGTCCTGCTTCAAACCATAATAGGGGCTCATTCCACGGCCCAAACGGGTATAACAACCGGCTGAAGAACATTACGTTGGCAAATTGCAGACTTGGCCGGAAATCCCTGTAAGCACAATTGTGTAAATTCAGCAACAGGGCGCCATCATTGGCCCCCAAATTTGGCGAATCGTAGGATGTTTCATCAGTCAATTGCCACAACCACCGTGTTGCAGCCCGGGCTTTCCGATAGAAATTGTCCGAAAATGCAGGCACTTCCAGTATTCTCCGCCAGTACTCTGCAAAAGAAATCGTGTCAAGTAAAACCCGATGGTAATTGACTGAGTGCTGCGAAAAACTGCCATCTTCCGCCACCAACTTGTCAATCCGGTTTTCTAGCCATTTCCGCCCTTTTTTTGCATACACCGCAGCACCCGGAAAACGACCATCGGCAACTTTAGCCAGCCATGCTCCTCCAATAAACAATGCGGCCGCCTCACTGGTCCCATGGTTGTTGTTTTGTGCAATGGCATACCGAATATTGCCTTCGATACGCTTGAGATGCAAATAAATAAAGTCGGACAAAGCTTTTGTCGGATCTGCCCACCCCTCTAGGATCCGGGCTGCATTCAACAGATTAAACACCCTGATGGACGCTTCCTGTCCACACTTCCAGTTTGGGCCGGTATTGTAAGGATTTTTATCAGCCCAATCCTTGAGTCTACCGTTAAGCACATCCAGGTAAGCTTCATCCATGCTTATCGCGTAGGCCCTGGCCAAGGTCACCACCCATTCAAAACGCGATGCCTCCCAAACATTCTTTATGTCACCAACCTCCGGATGAAAATCAGGAAGCTGTGTCCAGTGATAATATGTATTCGGATACCTTCTCTTATTAAATGGATTTAAAAACCAGTCCGGGGGGGCGCCAACCTTTTTCCAGTGAAAAGTAAAACAGCGAATTTCCCCATCAAGAATTTTTTGTGCACTTTTAAGTATGGCCCTTCCCCAGTCTTCTGGGATGTTTTCCTTTTTACTCGTCGGATAGTAAAGCGGGCCAATGACCCGAATTGTTTTCCCCGGGAACCGGGTTTTTCTGATTCCTGTCTTCAAACTCAGTTTGTACCATACAACATAGGCGACACTACAGAGCCCCAACTTGGGGATCGTTAAGAGCAAAGTTTTGACTTTTCTAATAGAATTAAAAAGTGACAAGGGAGTCTGATTGGGTCATTCAGACCATAATGGCTCTTTCTGCCAATTGTCCGCTATACCCAGTGCATTTTTATCAACCGTTGGATACTTCTCCAGCAATAAACTTAGCCTCTGACCAAATGAATTTCCCGGACTGATGACATTTAGCAAGTACTTCATACAACATAGTTGAACATAAAGCTTGTGATGCTCTGGCATGCTGGGAACATTTGTTAGCCAGGGGTTCGGAGGATTGGGCAATAATTTCGGTCTTCCAGGTAGGTTTCTATTCCAGAGACGACCATGGTGGGCACAAATATTTCTGATTTGTGAAATGCTTTGCAGCCAACTAGGCAGGTAAGTATGGTTAACCACTCCTAGTTCGTACGCAACGGTGTTTTTCGCAGCAACCCAGGGATTTAGGTTCCCATAAAGCTTCGATATGTTCCCAAAGCTTGTAACCTCGAGCGTTTTCCAGGCCGGCGGGCGTCGGTTATCAGATGTATACTTTCTGTAATGTTCTTTGATAAAGACTTCTTTTGCTCTGGCTAGTTCAGCGTCAATCGCATTCAAGGCTTCTTCGTGAAGCTGGGTGTTCTTGAACAGGTTGGCCTCCTCAAACCACCACGGAGAAACCTCTCTCGATAAGTGGTAATTTATTCTGGTTCTAACCCCAATTTCAACTCTCTCAATCACATCAAACAAAAGCAAGCGAAGCTCCCGGTCAAAACCATAAAGTGCAACGACCTTCTCAAAAGTACTGTCCGCTTTGAATATATGATTGGTCTTATCTGCCTGCATGGGCCACCAATACCCCGCTAAACGATAGTATCCGACATTGGCCAGATAATGACGAGCCGCCTGCTCATCCCCTATGACCATCCCCCGCCCCCTCAACCGTGATATCTGATCGCTAATGCTTGTCCAGGCTTTAGAATGCTTCATGCCAGGAACCAGTGGTGATCCGGGTTAGAATAATGGAACGGGGTGGGGGTAAATAAAAAGACACGCCCTGGGACGCTGTTCTTATGGGTAGCGTGGCGTGTACTGTTGGTGCAAACATACAAAATATTTTGAAAAACTCTTTGACAACACCTTTTTTTAACTTTTTTTCAAAATGGTCTGACAACTTGAAAGATATGGCACTCATTCAGGTTTGCCTGGCAGGGAATAGTTCCATCAAATGATTTATAATTCTATCGGCGGTTCTCCCGTCCCATAGCTCCGGAATGCTCCCCTTTTTCCAGTTTCCAGAAAACAGTTTTTCCATAGCTGGTCGGATGGCTTTTGGATTGGTCCCCAGCAGTTCATTTGTTCCCAGGGTAATCGTTTCGGGTCTTTCAGTATTATCACGCAATGTCATACAAGGGACTCCCATCACCGTTGTTTCCTCAGTAATTCCGCCGGAGTCGGTAATAACCGCCAGGGAGTTCTCGACCAAATAATTAAACTCAAGGTATCCAAGTGGATCAATCAGAAACAAAGACCTTCCATTGCTGCCAATTGAGCCTTCCAAGCCAAGACCACTTATGATTTTAGCCGTTCTGGGGTGCACTGGAAAAACAAGCGGGGTTCCATTGCTTGAGGAAATGATTTCTTCGAGGAGGTCCTTAAATTTACTCTCCTGGTCAACATTCGCCGGCCGGTGCAGCGTCATCACCAGGTACTTCCCCTTTTCCAGCTTTTTCTCGCCCCAAACCCCCGGCTGTTTGAACCGGGGCCTGTGTTTCACCAGGGTATCAATCATTGTGTTGCCCACAAAAAAGATTCTGTCATCCCCGACCCCGGATTTTCTCAGATTATTATTTGCCGTTTCGGAAGTTGTAAAAAAGTAATTGGTGATGCTGTCAGTAACCATCCGATTAATTTCTTCCGGCATGGTCCAGTCCCCCGAACGAATGCCCCCTTCTACATGTGCCACCTTTACATGCATCTTTTGAGCGGAAATGGCACACGCTATCGTGGAGGTAACATCCCCGACCACCAGACATAAATCCGGTTTTTCACTTATTAGCAACTTTTCATATCCCATCATGATGGCAGAAGTCTGCTCCGCCTGGGTACCACCACCAGCACCCAGGTTGACATCCGGCTCCGGAATGCCCAGTTCATCAAAAAAACTGCCGCTCATGTTCCGATCATAATGCTGACCGGTATGAACCAAACGGTAAGAAATATCATATCCCTTATTCTGGACAGCATGAATGGCATCAATAATCGGCGCAATCTTCATGAAGTTGGGGCGTGCACCGGCTATGAGGTCGATTTTCATAATTTGGAACTGTGCGTTTTTAAATGTTTACCCAACTTTTCTCTTTTAAACTTTGAATCGCTGCAAAAGAAGCTTTTGTTACATTAACAATTTCACTCAGGGGAATCAATGGCTTCCCACCTTCTTTGATATGTTTAATGTATTCTGCAAACTGGGTTTTATGACCTTTGTCGATGCGGGTTTTGAGGTTGCGGAAGCCCCGGGCGCCATAGGCTTTGGTTGTTCGGAAGTTGTCGATGATGAAAACCCTCTCAAGACTGAAGACCTCGACGCGTTCTTTGCTGTAGGACTTTGCGCCGTTGGCAAAATAGTTGACTACGGCATTGCTGCCATTTTTGAATTTAAGCAGGATACTTGCATTGTCGGTATTGTCTGCCGGGTTTTCGCCCAAGCTGTTCATACATACCGATTCGATTTCTGATCCGGCCAGGTAAACGCATAAGTCCATATAGTGGCAAGCTTCACCAATGATGCGTCCGCCCCCGACCAGCAGGTCGTGCACCCAGACATTCGGGGGAATGCTGCCGGCGTTCATGGTGGCGTTGATGTTTACAGGACCGGGGTTGTCGCCCAGGGCTCTTTTGATGGCCCGGGTGTGTGGGGAGAAGCGGCGGTTGAAACCTAGGGTTAGCGATGGCGTTGGCTTTGGCGATGGCGTTGGCTGAGTGTAGGTTGAGAGGATTTCGTTGAGTTGGTCGTTGTTCAGGGCGAGGGGTTTTTCGACAAAGACGTGTTTGCCGGCTTGCAGAGATTCAAATACAAATTTGGCGTGGGAATCGTGGCGGGTGGTGATTAGTACGGTGTCGACATCCGGGTCATTCAGGATGACCTTGTAATCGGTGGTGCTGTGCGAAAAATCATATTTCCTGGCCAGTGTTGTGCTTTCCACGCCGTCGAGGCCGGCAATGTATTTCAATCCGGCCTGGGTTGTCTTTAGGGCAGGCAGCATCGTCATTTTGGTGAAATTGCCAGCCCCAATCACACCAATGACCCCTTTTGAACCTGCAAATTTGTTATCATTGAGCAGCAGGGTGTTTCGCTGTGCATCGGTTGTATCCACAGTTTTTGAAACATCAGGATACTTTAATATAGAAGCAATGGATTTGCTGGATCCGATATTACCATAAATCTTTGTATAATCTTCCAGGTCAACAACTTCAGAAACCAGCTCCTTCACCTTAAGCTGGCCGGAACTGATGGCTTGCAGGATGGCCACGAAGTTGCGTTTTTCGGTCCAACGGACAAAAGGCAGGGGGTAGTCAATCCCTTTTTGCTCGTAGTTTTCGTCATAGCGTCCGGGGCCATACGAGCAGGAAACCTGGAAGGTCAGTTCTTTTTCGTAGAAATCGGCTCGGCTGATGTTGAGGCCGATCACGCCCACAAGAATGATTCTGCCGCGTTTTCGGCTCATTTGTGCAGCCTGCGCAATGATGTCGTTGTTTTTGGCAGAGGCTGTAATGATCACTCCATCGGCACCTTCATTGTTAGTCGCTTCCATGACCGCCTTGACCGGATCAGCGCCATCAGCCGGATTCACGGTAATAACACCCCAGGCAGCTGCTTTTTGGCATTTTTCTTTGTCGATGTCAACACCAATCACCCTGCATCCATTTGCCAGCAGCATTTGTCCGGTAAGCAATCCGATAAGCCCAAGCCCGGTAACCACAATGGTTTCTCCAAATGTGGGCTGACACAGGCGAATGCCCTGCAAACCAATAGAGCCAATCACGGTAAAGGCAGCTTCTTCTTGCGTTACATTCTCAGGAACCTTTGCCACCAGGTTTTGCGGTACACAAACATATTCGGCGTGTTTGCCATTGGATGCCACGCGGTCGCCTATGGCAAAACCAGAAACTCCTTCTCCTACTTCAACTACTACACCTGCATTGCAATAACCCAGAGGCAGGGGTTCTTCGAGGCGTTTGAATACCGTTTCAAGTGTGGGCAACAGACCATCTGTTTTGATCTTATCAAGCACTTGTTTTACTTTGTCGGGTTGCTGCCGCGCTTTTGAAATCAGGTTGGCTTTGCCAAATTCAACCAGCATGCGCTCGGTGCCCAAAGAAACCAATGTGTGCGATGTTTTGATCAGCAACGAACCCTTTTGAACCTTTGGACTAGGAACCTCTACCAGCTCAGTTTCGCCGGTTTTAAAGGACTGGAGGATTTGTTTCATGATTGGCTTACTTCTTTATAAAGGTCTAATAACTCATTTGCACCGTTAGATATTTGTTGAGACTTTACAGTATTCTGAAGTTCTTCTGTCTTATTTATCAACTTTTGAAGTTCTTCAGCTTTTAAGTTCAATCGGAATGTAAAAACTTCTTGGGGTCTAGAAATTACATCAGTTGCAAAAACTGTTTTTTGTAGATACAATGCTTCTTTTACCGAAAGCGGATCACCATCAGTGGTCGTGCATCTAATAAAACAATCGGTTTTTCTAAGAACTTCGAAAAATGAATGAGCCTCTGAAATTAAAAGAATATTAGGTGTTAAACTCAACCCCTGTTTTTCAAAATGTTTTTTGTAATTGCCAGAAGGGTCTGAAAAGACAAATCCAAATTTTTGATTTTCATCTTTACAAAACATTTTTATGAGAAACGTGCCATTATATATTTCATTATTATGCTTGTCATAAGATAAATTGTACGCATTTGTGCAAAAAATTAATTGCTTACTTCTCTTAAGCTTTGTCAAAGATTTTTCAATTTCTGTTGACAAGGGTTCGGGATTAACTGGAGGTATGAATGCAGAGATTAATAGCGTGTTATTATTAATTGATTTCGCGATTTTCAAACTCTGATCATTAAGCACTATAGGGATGTCTGATAGCTTTAAGGACACTTGATCTAGCCAATTTTTATAAGGTTTAAAACGACCAATATTCCCATGATAAGTAATAATCAAAAGCTGAAAACCATTTAATTTCCCAAAAATTGAAAAAATCATTCTTAACAGTGGCGAACTTGTATGCAAATGAATTATTGAGCTCCTAAAAAGGCATCCAAGTAATGACCATAAAATATTTGTTTTGGTGAGCCCCCTGAATTCAAATGGATATTTTTCATGTACGAGTGACTCTTTCAATCTTTTTACATGAATTGTAACACCACCGATAGGTGGTGGTACTTTACCAATTATTATAAGTTTAATGTTTTTGGGTTTTAAAAGCATTGTTTGCTGCGAACAATCTGACGCATTGGATACATCTAGCTTATTAATGATGAAAGCTGGCCAGCTTTTCGTACGAATGGACCATTTTATCAGTTGTAAGATTCTCCTCGGCGTATTTTCGAGCATTTGAGCCCATTCCCAGCCTGTCTTCATGGCTCCTCTCCACATATCGCTCAATTGCCGATGTAATAGACTGATACGAAAACGGATCAAATAACACACCTCTTTCCCCATCTTCAATAAGAATGGGGTTATCACACACATCTGAGGCTATAGCAGGCCGCCCAGAGAATAATGCTTCGCATACAACATTTGGCAGCCCTTCATAAAAACTTGGAAGTATCAATGCGTGATGTTCTGATAGAAGCTTTGGCACATCAGAACGTTCCCCTAGCCAGCTCCATTTCTCTTTTACCTGAGGAAGGTTGTCTAATAGCCTAAATACTTTATCCTTGTAGGTGGGTTCCGCACTTGTATTTAAACTGCCAACCCAACTAATTTTTAGGCACCAGCCATGCTTTTTGTAAAACAGATCTAATGCTTTTATCAAGTTCAATAGGTTTTTTTGATAGGCAACTCTTCCTATTCCGATAAGCCGCAAGTCTTTTTGTGTGGTCTTTGGCAGGGGTTTAACAATAAATGAACTTGGGTCGTAACCGTTATAGATTGTATAGGTTTTTTCCCTCAACCATGGATATTTGTTTTTTATCCAATGTGTCTGTGACTTGCTATTGGCAACAACAACATCTGAAAATGAATGACCAACCCTTCGAATAAGAGATTTCAGCTTGGAATTTTCCTTAATATAGCTATTCCTTTCCGCTACTATAACCCTTAAACTCCTTAGGCCAATACTGGCTAGTTCGGAATATAAATTTGGTGTGTCGAGAAAAGATATCACTGCATCATATTTGTTCTTAACAAGTACGCGTCTTAAGGACAATAAAAGATCAATTGAAAACCCTTTGCCTTTCTTGTTGTAATTATGTACAATTATTTTCAAGTCATCTACAATTGGTTTAAAAAAAGCAAACTCGGGATAATAGATAAAAAACTCAACTGAATAGCCTTTTTGTTTAAGACCAGCAGCAAGGGTAACAATTTGTTTCTGCGCTCCCCCGGATCCAAAGTGGTCAATTACTAGTAAAATCCGTGTTTTGGTTTGGTCTAAGTCTCCTCTCATAAATTAGGGCAAGCAGAATAATTAGAATAGGGAAAAACTTCATTTTATGACGAACTGCCTGAACAACATCACCTGAACCCAATACAAAAGGCAGTGCACCAATTAATAATAAAAAGATCAGTCGCCCGGTTAAGAAATTAATCTTCCCAATTCGAAATAAAAATACTATCATAGTAAAAGACCAAAGCAGCCCCACTGGATACCTCCATATTCCATAATATAGGAGGTTCCCTGTTGGAATTGGTAATGGGCTAAAGAAAAAATTAAAATAATCTATGGGCAAAGCGACAAAAACATTATAAACTAAGCTTTGTTGGTACAGCTTTTCATATCGAAAAATTGAACCTTCCCTAGACCTAGCTATCCTTTCAAAGACAGCATCTGCACTAGGCTCTCTTAATAAAAAATCTAAATATCCCCCACCATAACCAGCAGTAATTGCTGTTGTAATCGAAAAGTATATAAAAACGCCAACGACTACGTTTTGCCATTTAAGAGTTCTTTTATAAAACATAATCATAAAAGAAAAAACAATAAAGATTATCATTCCGGGATGAAGAATAACTGCGATAGCAGAATAAATTATTAGCGGCAGAAAATGTGTTTCAAGGCTTCTCTTTTTATAAAAACTTAAGATGTTTAACAGAATCAAGGAAACATAAAAAACAAAGAACATCTCGCGCAATAAAATCACACTATACGATAATAGCATTGGAAAAAACGCAATTACCATCAAAAACAGAAGTTTCTGTTTTCTTTGCAGCATTAAATAGTTTTGTGCTTTGGCCTGATTTAAAATTACCGCATTGTGCAATAGCACATTAGAAAAGGAAATTATCAAATATTCAGGAGAAAAAACTTTATAAAACAAGGCAATTAATATGGGAAAAGTGCCCTCCCTTCCTTGTAGGTCCCAAAATTTAAACAGGCTCTTAATATCTACTTGATTGAAGAAATATAGTGCTTGCCTTTTAAATGATTCTGTGTCGGATCCAGCATCAACCAAGCCTATTAACCCATTTTCATAAAGAAACAATATTAACAGCCTTAACAATAAAGACAGTGAAAACACATAAAATACATAGTTGCCAAATTTTTTGGCTTGTTTAAATTGGTTAACAAGAATCCAAATAAATAATAAAAAATAGAGAACTATCATTTGGTGCTCAAGCCAATTATTTTTTGCGCCCTTTTTTCCCAGGTGTGTTTGTTATTAAAGTCGTTTTTTGCTTGCAAACCTAGGTGCTTGAAAGCATCCGGATTATCGTAAACTAACTTTAATTTACCCGCCCACTCTTCAATGGTTTCCGGTTCAGCCATCAAACAATTGTTGTTTTCAATCAAAATTTCTTGCAACGCTGGCAGACGCGATGCAAGAATGATCTTTCCAGAAGACATGTATTCAAATATTTTTAGCGGCGACATCCATTGAACAGTGTTGCCAGCCCCCCCGGCAACAGATACCTTGTGCTGGTAAGGAGCCAATAATACATCGAATGATTCTATGTAATTGTAAATTTTTCCTGGTTCAATAAATCCATGTATAAAAATATTCTGCAGTTTTTTGGTCTGTCCCTTCCAATACTCAATATCTTCATGTGTTCCTCCGATTATGTGATATTCTGCTTCTGGAAAGGTCGAGGCCAGTCCAACAATCACCTCAATCCCTCTGCCTTTATACAGATGGCCTATGTAACCCACTATTAAGGACCTTTTTTCTTTCGCTGATATAACTGGTTTTGTGTTTTCAGGAACAGGTTCCGCACTGTCGTGAAACACTTCAATTTTGTTTGCCAGTTCAGGATAAATTTGACTGTATAGTCGTCTCAAATACTCTGAAATAACAACTAATCTGCAAAAAAACCTACTCCTAATTAATTTGTTAAAAGCGAAAACATTGAAGGTGTTTTCATCACTGGAAATTGGGCTGTGCGCTTCGTAAATAATTTTAATTTTAAACAGAGAACAAAAAAAGGCACCTGTTAGGTGCCTACTAAGAACCAAATCAGGTTTTTTTGTTTTACAAAAGGCCGCAGCTAAAAATGAATAAAGAAAAGTTTTTCCCTTAAGGCTTTCTGGATATGGAAGGTGTTTCACTTGAAAACATTTTTTGACCCCATAAAACGAAAAAAGGTCTTCAACACCCCTTTCCTGATTTCGCCGTTTTGGAGCTAGCAAAGTTACCTGATGTCCATTTAATGCCAAGGCCTGGCACATTTTCATGACATGTATACTATTCGCTGCCCTTGAGGGAATCGTTGAATTAGAGAGGTAAATAACTTTCATTTTTTCAAGGAACGATTGTTTTGCTCAACGAATAAATTTGCTGCCAACCCCAGCAACACCTGAAAAGCCTCTCCGTGGTCTTTTCTCCTTCTCATGTGCTCTTTCCAGAGCTTGTCAATGTCAACCCAAGGAACAACATCGTTTGCTTTTAAATAATCAAACGCCGTAACAAGGGTTTCTTTGTAGTCCCTGCGCTTGCGGAACATTTCATCATAGTCGAGATAGTTGTTTCGTGTACTTGATCGAATCCTAAGCCAAGGGGCTTTCCCCTGAATTCTTTTTCGGATGCCATGATTTATCCTTTTGATTTGATATCTGGTTTTAGCATCGGGAGGTAGCCCCAAACTATCTTTCGAGGGCAAAGAGAATAACTGAGCGAATTTTAAATCCATCAATTTAAAAAACAGCTTCTGGTTTCTCCGTTGGTCATGTGGTGCTGATAGCCAATACCCGGCCCAGGTTTTATCAGCAAAAGGGGCAATTATTGTGCTTTTCCCAATGATGCCAGATGATTTTGTCTTCCAGCTCCTCCAATTTGAATCACTCAGCACAATCGGCGCGATGCAATGTATTTGTCTAATGCCCACATCCAACAGATCATCAAAAAGCAAGGTAGTATTATGGGATGATGCCGGCCAATGCTTATTTAGCCGAGGTAGTGTTTGGCTAATTTGTTGATGTTTTAAACGCCGCTGGCTGAACACAAATTTTTTAAAGTGGTGATCGGGATGGATTAACTTCTCTGACAGGTGACGTCCAGTTAAAGAATCGCCCATAAAACCACTCCAAATAATGGAGTTATGTCCATCTGCGTATTTTGCTATTTGTTGATTAAAAAAACCGTCTGGGGTATATGTCCATTGTGATTTTTTAACAGAATTAAGGATGGCATCCCAGGTAAAATCAACTGTACGTAGATCCAAGGCGTGATGTTTAACCCTTGCCCATTTGGCTACTTTAAACCCTATGTCGTAATCTAGTTGTCCAGGAATGCCAAAAGTGATTGCTTCAATTTGTGCTGAATCGAGTCTTTCCAATAAAGCGCCCAAAATTGCACGGCTGTCCCAGCCACCACTGAGTGGTACAATTTGCGTGTCTGCCGGGTTCTCTGAAAGCAACCGATCAAAAATCTCATCAAACCTTATGGCAGCTTCTGTTGGCGAGTAAGTTGCACCCCTGTTTTCGGGGCTTATGCAATCATCCAGCCAAGCTGGGATTTCTTTGGGCGGGAAATAGGCAAACCAGAGGTATGTATTGATTATTTCTTGGGTTAATTCCATTTGCTATTTCAGATTTTTGATAATAACCACATCGGGCCTCTTTTTCGAAACAGACACTCTGTTGCTGAAGCCATTAATTTTATTTAATGTCGCCAGTTTAAATTGTACCTCCCTTGTTCTTAGCTGGCCAAACTTTTTCTCGCTTATGTTGGGTTTTATTCTAAGTACCTTTTTAATAATTATCTTTAGATAGGATTTGATGTATGATTGGGGTCGGGAGAGTCTTGAGAAAAATGAATATATATTGCTCTTTTTGTATATGTCCTTTGTGACGATATTGCCCGCTTGAGGCCTTAGTTTCAAAACAATAGTTTTGGATGCATCATCTTTCACATTATTTACATACATTGCCCAGTCAGCAACTGTTTTTGGGTTAAGGGTGTGGCTGAACGATTCGTTAATTATGCTACCAACACCGCCTATAAGTTCATCTATTGTATAAGCCTGTTTGCTCACCTCAACAGGCAACCAGGCCAGTATCTCATTGTCCTTTTGGGGGAGAAATGAAATCGTAGGCTTTCCTGCCATCACTGACTCCATGCCAGTCGTGCAATCGTAATGAATAACACCTTTTGATGCCAGGATCCATTCCGCCACATTTCCCGTTTTCTTTATAAAAACATTTTTATTTTCCTTGAATGTTGCCAAATATTTTTCTCCAGACTCACTAGGGTGCGGACGAATAATAAAATTAATTTTAGGGAACTCTTTGGCTAGGATATGTGTTGCCTCAAGATATGTATTCAACACACCGCTTAAGAAGTGCATTTTCTTTTTTAGTAAGCCTTTTGTGTCGGCTGAATATGTAGGTTCGTTTTCCCAAAAACAGAGGAGTTTCTCCTTCCCAACAACTGGATTTGCTGCGCTAAAGCTTGTGTTTATAAGAATATAATTGCCAAACCTTTTTTGGAGTTTGTGGGTTGTCTCCTCAAAGAAAGTGCGGTATTTTATTTTCAACAAATCAAAGCGTGGCTCACCTGAAACAATGGCATTGTTCTGAAACTCCTTGCCACAATACTTAATGATGTCACTTTTTATCGCCTCCCCAAACACAAAGTTATAATCAACATATTTGAGCAAAGCAGGATCAAAATGACTCATAATACTGCTTTTGCTATCTTTATAATGGACTCCTCCCTCTACATGAAGAAGTATTATCGTAAACCCAAAATCCTTAAGCTGATTATAAAAAGGCTCCTCTGTTTTTGATAAGCTTTTTAAAATATATATTCCGTTTTGGTTACGAAGGGCTTCGCTTTTAAGCTCGCCCCTGGAGCCAAAATAGATTTTTTTGTATCCAGCATTCAATAAATGACTTATAAGAAGAAGTTTTCCGTCAAATTCCCGGGTTTTTGTTTCATAAGGAATAAATATAGGTTGCTTGTAATTGAAACTCATTTTTTTCGAATTAAAGATTTAGCTTTTTTAATGTCGGATACTTTGATAATCCCAAATAGCAAAAAACCAGATATAAAAAGTATTGCGGCAATGGTTTTGAGTAAAACTTCTATGCTATTTATCCCATTAGTGCTAAAAAGAGTTGCTAAAGCAAACGCTGCAATCAGACAAACAGAAGAAAAAAGAAATGCCGGCAAAAAGTTTAGTCGCCTTATGTATGAATGAACTAAAACTATTCCTATTAACAAATAGAGAAGATAAGATATTGCTGTTGCTAGGGCAGCTCCCATTATACCCCATTCAGGTATTAATATGATATTGAGAAGAATGTTTGACAGAGCTGCCACTAAAGCTATTTTTGAAGTGGCGCCAAACTTCTTTTCAAAACCTAAAAAGGAGTTTGTAATGGTTAGTAAAGCACTGAAATATATTCCAATAACTATCATGCCGATAACAGGTATGGCATCATAATATCTTTCATTAATGAGCAGAATTATCGCTTCTTTTGAAAACAGAATAACCAGTAAACAAATTATAGTCAGAAAAATGATATAAATTGAAATAAGCTTTGATACTGTGTTGTCATCCTTTTTATTCATGTTTTCATAAAAAATCGGATTCCAGAGTTGACGAATTCCCAAGACCAAAAACAAAGGGACCTGGGCAACCATATATCCAAAAGAATATAAGCCAACTTGTGAAATGTCAGTCATTCGCTCAAGGATGTATCTATCAGCAATGTGCAGCACTTCATAAGACCAAATAGCAATGACAATAGGCATTCCAAAAACCAATTGTTTTTTTATGCTATTAATAGACCAATGACCTTCGGAATACTTATTAATCGTCCTAAAGGCGATAAAAAACATCAGAAATGCCGGGGGGAACATTGCTAACACTTTGCCGAGTGCACCCAAATTGAAGCCTACTACAAGGGCAAGTGCAGCAGCCGAACCAACTAACACAGAAACAACTGAATATGTAGCCGTAATGTGTATTTTGTAACGAAGTGTCATCAATAAAATCCAAATTCTTTTTGGTTGGGTGAAAAATGCCAGCAAAATGGCTAACATACCATAAGGATAAAACGGAAAATCTGCAAAAAGAACTGGAAACACAAAAGGTCCAACGACAAAAGCTGCAATAGTTATAACGAAAGGAAACAACAAAAAGAAATTTAAGGCAGAGCCAATAAGTTCCTGCCGTTCTCTTTCATCATTTGTATCATGATACAAACGAGTTGTCGCTGAGACCATGCCGGGATTATAAATCAAGCCAAAAAAGCCAATAATGACTGTAACCATTGAGGCCAAACCATACTCCTCCGGTGAGAGGTAATATGTAAAAACAGGCAATAATACTAGTCCTATTACTTTGGTTGAAGCTTGCGCTAAACTTACTGAAAGGCTGCCCTTCAGGAGAACTCCCGAATAATATCTTAAGCTAGTTTTTCCCAACTTTTATGCTATCTGGATGATTTGGGAAACAATCCCGCCGCCACCCCCCAATCAAATTCCGTATCAATATCCACGGAACTCAGCTCATCCATCAAATATTTTTTGATTAGTTCAAACTTTTGAAGCGGCTTCTGTCTTAATGATTGGCAATCAATGATATATATGGCTCCATTCACCTCATATACCTTTGGACAATCCTGCCGCCGCGTGAAATTTGCCAGCTTTGATTTCTGCAGAAACCCGTTTTGATCCTCTTCCCTGAGCGTATAATAGGGGTTAGCCTTGGTCTCTTTCACAGAAACAACCATCTCGCATTCTTCATTAAAAAGGTTAATCGCTTCACGGATGTGTTTTCCCGTGCGGAAGGGGGAAGTGGCTTGCAGTAAAATTATTGTTTCCGGGAAAACCCCTTTGGCTTCAACATAGTCAAGCGCATGCAGCAGTACCTCATAAGTGCCAGCATTATCAGTAGCAAGTTCTGGCGGCCGAAGAAAAGGCACCTTCAGTCCAGTTTTTTCCACACAAGCTTTTATTTCTTCCGAGTCGGTCGAAACCAAGATTTGCTCATCTGAAAAAACTTCGCGCGCCGCTTCAATTGTGTAGTATATTAATGGCTTTCCACCTAAGGGTTTAATGTTTTTCCCTGGGACGCCCTTTGATCCCCCCCTTGCAGGGATAACTACCAGCGGATTAGTTATGCTCATGGACGAATGTGTCTTGCAATTTCCTGCACTTTCTGAAAATCTTCAGGCTTTCCGATATCTATCCAGTATCCGATAATCGGGAATCGAACAACTTTTCTCCCAGAGTCAATTAGTGCCTGAATGAAATCAGTGGCGTTGAAGCTCTTCTGCACGGGTATCTTTTTCAATAATTCTCGTCGGATAAGATATATCCCCGCGTTGGAATGATATGTATATTTAGGCTTTTCACGAAATCCTTTAATTTGATTGTCCTGAAGGTTTAGTACTGCATACGGTACATCGACGTTATAAGGTACGGTAGCAACTGACATATCTGCCTCCTGGTCAATGAAATCCTGGTAAAAGTCCTCAAGGTCAATATTTGTGAAAAGGTCGGAATTCATCACAAGTACATTATCGTGCCTAAACCCTTTAATCAGACTTACCGAACCAATGGTCCCCTGGGGTTCGTTTTCGTATATGTAGCGAATGTTTATTCCCCATTGGCTCCCATCGCCCAAATACGCTTCGATCATCTGGCCCAGATAACGCAAGGTCAGGAAAAAGCTTTTAATACCATATTGCTGAAGATGGTCGATATTGTGTTCAATAATTGGCTTGCCCTCCACTTTCAACATAGGCTTAGGGGTTTTATCTGTTAGCGGCCGTAGCCTTTCACCTCGCCCCCCAGCCATGAGGATAGCGTCAACAGGTAAAAGGGTCTTTACCTTTTTGAAATCGATGACACCCCTGATTTTCCCTTTTTTATCAAGAACCGGCAACAGCCTTACCCCCCTGTCCTTAATCTCCCTGATTCTGGACGGAGCCATTTCCTCATCATTCAGAAAGAAAAAGTGATTCGACATAAACCTTTCCACCCGATCTGAAAGCTCCAAGCCCTTTAAAAACCCCCTCCTGATATCCCCGTCGGTTAAAGTGCCCTGCATTACTCCATCCTGGTTTACCACAAACAAAGTAAGAGACAGCGGAACATCATTCAGCTTTTTAAAAGCCTCTCGAATATTGTCGGATGCTTTGACTAGGTGTTTGTTTATGTCAACCATTTTTGGCGAATTCCTTTTTAATGATTTCTACAATCCTTTCAGCGGCATTTCCGTCCCCATATATGTTGCACCCAGTAGGTAATTTCATTTTTTCCGCCACTTCGGCAGCCTCTAAAATCTTTCTTTTTTTGATTTCAACAGAAATGATGTTTTTTGTTTGTATCCTGCCTTTTTGCCTGTCACCAAGATTGATTACTATTTTAGGAAAATAAGCAGCCTCAACAAAACCACTTGATGTATTACCGAGCATAAAAGCGCAATGTTTCATGGTAGACAGGTAACCCAAGGTCCCCAGCGACTCAACTAGCCAAACTCCGGGCTTGTTTCTCCCAAATTCATTTAGTTTTTCCCGGACCACTAAACCCATGGTGTCGGCATTGGGCATGGTGACAATAATCTGATACTTATTAGATAATTGGTTTAGGGAGGAAGTTATTTCACGGATATACTTCTCGTTTTTTGCATAACCAATCGTTTCCGGATGAAATGTAAATAAAACGGTTGGTCGATTCAAATCTAAACCATACTTTTTATGAAATGCCTGTTTATCAAGTAACCTTATGCTCTTTAGGTTGTCAATGCTTAAAGCCCCAACGTTAAATACGCCCTCTTGAGTCCCTATTATTTCAGTAACCCTGTTTTTGTAAACTTCGGTCGACGTGAAATGAAGCTTCGAGAAAGTGGTTATGGAATGCCTGAATGAATTGTCAATAGCTCCAAGTGTAGTCTCTCCTCCGTGAAGGTGCGCTACGGGGATATTAAAAGGTGCTGTAGCAGCCACAGCAGCAAACATTTCATAGCGGTCACCTAGTGAAAAAAGAAGATCAAAGCGTCTTCTTTCAAAAATCTTCGCCATAGCCTGCATGGTTTTTCCCATGGCTCTACCAATATCTATAGAAGCATCCCCTTTAGCCATGGTATCAACCCGGTAAGCTACGGAAAAACCATCTGCTTCAATTTGATCTACAGTCTGCCCAAACCTTTCCGAAAGATGAGTGCCAAAGGCGATGATTTCCGTTCTAAAAAAGGACTCTCCCTGCAGCCTTCTTAACAAAGGCAGGTAAATGCCGTAATCAGCCCGGGAGCTGGTCAAAATCCCAACGATTAACTTTCCAGGTCTTCCCATTTCAATAAACTATCTTCTTCAAGTTTCCGTAGCGTTCTTTTTCCCAGTACCTTTTCAATATCCATCGGTGAAATGCCCGTACCTGGTCTCTTCATCATAATGTGATGCCTATTCAGAATCGCGCCTGCTTCAATGGTTTCTCCGATATGTATACTTTTTCGGGCTACTGCAATATTGGGCTTTTCTGATTCACTAGGCTCTTTTTTTCCACTGCCTGACAATGCCAGTTCAATATTCCGAATGGCACGGACCATGTCTTTTAACTCATTGGGTTCTAAAGAAGCCCTGTGATCTGGTCCGGACAGATTTCGGTCCAGGGTGAAATGCTTTTCAATGACTGTTGCCCCCAAGGCCACGGCGGCAATAGGAACCTCAATGCCAAGTGTGTGGTCTGAATATCCCACTTCAACACCAAAAGCCTCCCGGATGCTTAGCATGGCCCTTAGATTCACATCCTTCATTGGGGTAGGATATTCGGTATTGCAGTGCAATACAGTAATTTTTTCCTTTTTTAACCCCCCCTGCATTAAAACATCCAATGCCGCCCCGATCTCATTATAGTTTGCCATACCCGTACTCATAATAACCGGCTTGCCCTTGCTGGCGATATGTTGCAAATATGGCTTGTTGGTGATTTCTCCTGAAGGGATTTTGAACAATGGCAAACCAATCTGATCAAGGTAATCAATGCTTTCTTCATCAAAACCGGTTGATAAAAACTGAATGTTTTCTTCCTTGCAAATGCCTATTAATTCCTGGTGCATGGCTTTTGTAAGCTCCAGCCTTTTTAGCATTCCAAATTGTAAATCATCACTCCCACCAATGTTCTTTGACTGATATTCAGCCTGTTTTGCGGCCTTTGAAGCCAGCTTTTCCGTTTTGAAAGTCTGAAATTTTACAACGTCAGCTCCAGCCTCTGCAGCAACCTTAATCAATTGCCTGGCCAAGTCTAGTGATCCATTATGATTTACACCTGCCTCGGCTATGATGAGCAATTTGGATTTCATTTCCTGTAATATAAGCTACTCGCTTTTACAAAAGAATGCGCTGGAATATTTGTGCCCTGAATCGAAACAGCCCCACTGCCAAAAAAGACACCCTCTCCAACGGTAACATTACCATTAATAGCTGAGGCAGTTGAGATGTGGCAGTGATCGCCCACAATGGCATCATGTTCAATTAGTGCCTTGGAGTTAATTATACAGTTTGCACCAACCTGCGCATTGGCATTTATTAGTGCTTGATGCATTATAATGGTCCCTTCACCTATATTTGCAGTCTTTGCCACATATGCCATCGGGGAAATAATTGCGGGCAAAGTACCCCCGGCACTTTTTACCATTTGAAACAGCCTTATTCTTTTCTCGGCTGACTCAATTTGACCTACGGTAATTAGATAATGTTTTACTTCCAAAAGAAATTGATCCAAATCATTATCAGTACCGATGATTTCATAATCCAAAATCTTTGAGCCCACCATTTCCGGCAAATCCAGGATGCCCTTGACCTGAAAACTTCCTTCAGATTCAATTACATCAATACAAGCCTTGCAATGGCCACCGCCGCCGATAAGGATGATTTCTGGTTTCATTGAACCTGTGTTAAACTGAGAAGTACTCAACATGAGCTGCTTGGAATGTTAACTAATCTTTCAGCAATGGTTCTTGCATTTATTTGAAGATCTCCCTGTGCATTGGCATACATTTCGAGCTCATTCATCAGCCTCCAGGCTGGTCGGGTCATAACCCCCTTGTCATTCGTATACTGAAGAAAAGAATCTCGATGTTTCTTATCTGGAAAGATAAGGCAATTAAGCCAATAGTTGGAAGAAGAGTTGTCGGGCTCCTTGACACACTGAATATTGGCTCGCTGACCCCTTGCTTTGTGGATGTTTAGAAAGAAGTCTTGATAGGTCTCTGCAATTTTGCGTTTTGATTCCAATAATTTTGGCAATTGCTCCAATTGGGCTAGCCCCAGGGCTGCATTAATATTTGGCATCCGATAGTTATACCCTAGGGCATCATGCATAAACTCCCAAGGGTGTTGAACTTTTGCTTGGGTGGTAAGATGTTTTGCCTTTATAGCCAACGCCTCGTCTTTAAAAAGCATCATCCCCCCGCCACCGGAGGTAATCACCTTGTTTCCATTAAAGCTTAAAATGCCAACCTCGCCAAAAGTTCCTGTGTGCTGGTCATTATAAAAACTACCTACGCTTTCTGCGGCATCTTCCACAACTGGGATGTTGTATTCGCGGCAAATCTCAACAATTTCATTAATTCGACAGGGGTGCCCGAAGGTGTGCATCGGGACGCAGGCAGAAATGGGGCGACTGCTGGTCTTATTAATGGTTTCGGGTTGATTACTTGATTTGTTGATGCGTTTAATCGTTGATTCCTCTAACCAGGTTCTCAGAGCAATGGGAGAAAGGCCCAGGGTGTCCATGTCTACATCCAGGAAAACGGGCTTTGCTCCGCAATAGCTGATGGCGTTGGCGGTGGCAATAAAAGTTAATGGTTGTGTGAGAACCTCCGAACCTGGTTCAACACCCACCAGCCTCAATGCCAGGTGCAGCGCGCTGGTTCCATTTACACAAGCAACAGCTTTCTTTGCCCCTGTGTATTCGGCCATCTCCTCCTCAAATCGATCCACATACTTTCCGACGCTTGAAACATAAGTGCTGTCAATACATTCTTCCAAGTACTTCTTTTCATTACCATCAAAAACAGGGGCATGCAAAGGAATACAGCCGTCTGGTTGATTGTAAATAGACCTGATAAATGAAACAATTTCCTGGAACAGATTTTCCATTTTAAAGGTTGTAAATATTGTGCTTGTACTTTTTCAGATTTGATGGATTCTTGAACCAGTCTATTGTTTCGTTCAACCCTGTTTCCAAGTTGTACTTGGGCTCATATTTCGTAAGCTTTTTTATCAGTGTATTATCACCACATAAACGAAAAACCTCAGAATTGGCAGGCCGTAGGCGCTCATCCTCTGTAATAAAACTAACATCACTGTCCATAATTTCTTTAATTAACTCCAGGGTGTTAGCTATGGATATTTCCTTATTCGAAGAAACGTTTATCTCTCGCCCGATGGTTTCATCACAATCGGCAATAGCTAAAAAGGCGGATGCCGTATCCTTCACGAAATTAAAGTCGCGGGTGGGGGTAAGGTCTCCCAGCTTAATTTCTTTTATCCCATTGGCAATCTGTGTTATAATGGTAGGGATAATAGCTCTTGCTGACTGTCTCGGGCCGTATGTATTAAATGGCCTTACCGTGGTTATTGGGAGACTAAATGCATTATAAAAACTCATGGCCATTGCATCTGCTGCAATTTTTGACGCAGAATAAGGCGACTGAGGTTGCTTGGGGTGTTTTTCGTCAATAGGGACAAATTGAGCTGTGCCATACACTTCCGAGGTTGATGTGTTAAGGACCCTTATGCCTCCCAATTCCTTTGCTGCCTGGCAAATATTCAGTGTGCCTTTCACATTGGTATCCAAATAACTGTCCAGGGCATGATACGAATAAGGGATGGCTATTAGTGCTGCAAGGTGAAATGCTACGTCCACATCTCGCATAATATGCCTTACAAAATGCGGATCCCGGACATCTCCACTTATAACATCCAGGCTTGGATTATCCGGAATATCCTCCAACCAACCCCAATAATTAAACGAGTTATAATAGGAGAGAGCCCTTACTTTATACCCCTTTTCAAGCAAAAGCTCGGTAAGGTGTGAGCCAATAAAGCCATCGGCGCCGGTGACAAGTGCGTTTTTCATTACAGTTATGTAATTTCCTTTCTTTGGCCAGCTGTCTCAAGGGCAGGCCCCTTAAGAGCTGAATTGTGAAACAACTCCATCAAGGTTCTAATATTATCAGGAAACCTTTGAAGAACTTTAATCATATTTGGATACTCTTCCCCCACCCCAGAATATAAAATCCGCCAAACAGTACTATTATACCGTGCAATTGATGAAAGAGCAAACAAATAAATGTAGTCTAAAAGAATTCTATTATAGCTAATCGCACTCGGGTTAAACCCATCCGATTTTAAATCAAATGTCATAACTTCTTTGAGCGGCATTCTAATTTCTTTATTCAGCTGAAATGTTCCGCCTGGTGCCCCATTTATAAGGCAAAACATATGCGGGATTCCCAAAATGGTATATAGGTCTTTCGATCGAGAGAAAGCCCCGTTAGGAATTATCCTTACATCTATACCGTTAATGAATTTGTTGATTTCCGATTCCTTAAGAGAACTGTTACTGTTTGGAAGACCTCTATTTTGGCAAAAAATAAGTCCATGTGTTGGGGATGGGTTAGAAACCAAACAAACCATGTTTAATAATGCCGCATGAATATAATAGAAGCTGTAATATAATAGGATTGGGTTAATGTCCTGGCCTGAAGTTGATGCAGCTAAGTAAAAAGAATTTGCCGTCTTATATAGTGAGCAAGTATCGTAAGCCAGTTTTTTTCCATATAGGGTCTGAAATTTCTTGGTGTTAACCTTTTCAAGCCTGCATCTATCTGTTAAACAATTATCTGTCTTTGCTTTGATTAAGCGTTCTAAATTATTTTGAATGGTTATTATCTTTGCAACTTCAAGTATTTGATTAAAAACATAGTGTTGTGACTCAAATCTGTATAGATCATAAAACGGATTTAATAGAGATCCAAGAGACATTTTTTTTACCTCTTTTGTTTCAATTCCCTTTAAGTTAGGATTCTCCATAAACTCTAATGTTCGTTTTCTATAATCAATGCAAAACAAGCATGTTTTCAATGATCCTAAGGTACATGTATGGGATTGGATTTAATTGGCAGGGGTTTGCTGCGCTTACTATTCAACAGAAGCCCATGGTTTTACCATTTCTAGTTATGATTCGTATACTGGCATAAAGAGTGTTTTTTACCCTAAGAGGGTCTCATCCTCAGCTGTATGAAAATTCTAAACGATTCGCTTAGAGATAATCCCTCCTTCCCACTGCAATCACCCTAACCCCCACTGTAACTATATTCACTCGATCACCAACGCCTTCAACATCCTCGCTCCGCGTCAGATACCGCCCTTCCAAATGCCACCCGGGCCAGAATTGCCAGGAGGCGCTGAGTTCCAGCAGCGACACCGAGGTCCGCACCCCATCCAGAAAGTACGCACTCTCCGCCTGCGGCCGGCCGACATGGTAGTCTTTCAACACATTGCCGCCGTAGTTCAAACCATTCACATCCCGGCCCTGGACGTATTGGATGTAGCTGGCAGATAGGGTGACCCGGTGGTGGGGGCGGTATTCTCCGTAGAGGGCCCATTCACGAAGGTTTGCTCCTAATGGATGGGCCAGGGGTTGGCTGTAGTGGGTGTAACTGGCGCCGGGGCGCTGGTCCTGCCCGGAGGTGTCCCAGTGGGTGTAGACGTAGGGGCGTACCAGGTTGATCTCGGCTTGCAGGTCCAGGTTTTGGATGCCGAAGGGATCGGCGACGCGGGTGCCGAGCTGTACGGCGAATTTGTTCGCAAAGCTGGCGTAGCCTTCCCGCTTGCGCTCCTTGCGCAGGCCTGCGCGCACCAGCAGGGAGTCCAGGTCGTCGCGTATGTCGTTGATGCGGAACTCATCGATGTAGGCCTGTCCGTAGAACGACAGTCCGGGTGTGGCCAGCCACCGCCAGTCGAGTCCGACGGCAACCTTGTCGGGATCGCCGACGTGGTGTTCGATGGCGCGGTAGAAGATAATGGGGTTCAGGTAGTGGGGGTCGAGGCCGCGACGGCCCGAAGGGTCGGAGCGGCCGGTGGTCACGTTCTCGAACAGCCCCAGCTGGAAGCGCCCGCCCAGGTTCAGGCTCAGATGATGAGTAATGCTGTACTTGGCATCATAGGCCCGTCCGACTGTACGCATCGGATAATCGGTCAGCCGCGCCCAGGTGTTCTGATACTGGAAGAAGCGGTAGCGGGTGCTCACGTGCAGAAACAGGTAGTTGTTCGAAAAGTCGCTCAGCAGCAGCGACCGGATACCACTGCCGATGCGCAGCTTGTCCTGCCCGAACTGCAGTCCGATATGCCGGGTGGCCTGCAGGCTGATATAGCCCCGCGCGGTGAAGTAGTCCACTCCGCCGTCCTTGAACGCCTTGGCCCAGCCGTCGCCGGGGATGGCCCCGCTGTAGAACGCCCTGCGGTGGTCATCCACATAGCCGGGCAGGCGCGCCTGGTTCTCGGCCAGGAAGGTGTAAAAGCCCACACGCCCACTGATCATCCCGCGCATCTCCATCCCGCGCGTGTTCCTGTACAGCGGCTTGTCCGCCCCCTGCTCCCGTCCCACCTGTAAATCCAGCACCGGGTTCACCGACACGAAAAATTCATCGCTTTGAAGAATTGCCAACATCACTTTAAAAAATCCCGTGTTGTGGTGGCTCAGGTAATGACAAAACAATTTCATCCTTATATCAGACACAACCTAATACGGTGGTTCATTGGGTTTCTCTTCCACGTATCTCTGGAGAGAAAACCCATCTAAAACTTTATTCGCAAATGCCATGTTTATCTTCTCAAAAAAGCTTGCCCAGTGCGCATAGTCTTCACGAGAAGCCCATGGTTTAATCATTTCCAGTTGTTGTTTATATGCCGGCATGGGGGGTGTTTTTTCACCGTTCTTTGAGTAATAATTAACAGGCGCTGCAAGTAAATAATTTAAAAAACTCCCATTCTCATATACTGAAATATACGGTTGCTGCTTTTTACCATCAATGGCGCTGTCGTAAAACATATTCAACAACAGTGCTATTTCTTCATTGATATAGACCATTTCCCTATGATAAATCTTGTCAGAATAAATGGAACTCATCTTGATTTTAGAAAATGATCTCAATCTCCCATTTACAAAAAATTCCATGGGTGCCATTGCATAAATAAAATCAAACAATGCCCATTTGCTAATAAAACTACTCCAGTCAAAACCCGAGTGGACAATAAATATTTCCAGTACATTATCCGCTTTGATTTCAACTACTTTGTGTGTGTGTTTTGCTTTGTATTGTTTATATCTGTCCGTTGGTGAAAATCCGATTTTCATAAACGGGATGGGGAAAAAGGATGTTTTTTGGGGGTTTGCAAAATTACTTATTGGCAAGGGGAGATACTGATATGGTTTATTACAGCTTTTAAGGTGAATTTTGGTGGGTTGGTTGTTGGTTGAATTGTGGTACGTAAGGTCCCATTCTTTTAAATCAAAATCTTCCGGTGGCAGATAAAAAGACTCTTGAGATTCAGGATGCATTCTAAGCTCAAAATCATTTCTTAAAACGCTTATCTTGAAATCGTACTCATTCCCCGCGGGGAAGGGCACAATCCTCAACAGGTCTCTACTGCCAGATTTAATACAAACTTTTGGAGCTGCCAAAGTTTGAGAATTCTTTATTTAGTGCTGTTTGATGATCCAGTACCATCTCGCCCTTCCGGGAGCCACCCGGGCCAGGATTGCCTTTACGCAATAATTTCCGGACGGTCTTCTGATTTTCGGGATGTGCAAACAACGCAATCACAGCCCAGATTTGTAAAATGCCTGACACCAACCACCTTCCCGTCTTTCCTATCCGCAATTTGAAATACTTTGTTAAACAAAAAGGTTTCTCCCTTTTCAAAATACCTTCTTAATGCATAGCTGCACACATCTGCAATCTGGATCATGCCGGTAAGCTGGGAGTCAACAAACAAGGGGGTTTCGATAATGTTCCTTACGGAGGTCCAAAGAGTTCCTTTTTGATGAAACTCCTTCATTAAGGCTGTATGTCTTTTGCTAACCGTTTGGTTGTTGTCATGAATGAGAATGCCATACTGTTTTCTGCCTGATCCCCTTGAATAAATCCTAAGGTAATGTTCAAAGCGGGAAACAACTTGCTCAAAGGCTTGTTCGTCAACAGAATGTTTCGTGATTGAAGGGTTGAAATGGATCTTGTCTATACCCTCAGCAAACAATCTTGCAAATTCCCATCCCCCAATTAACCCGGCAATTTCTTCAACAAATGCTTTTCTCTCCTCATAAGTGAGGTGAATATATGCTTTTGTTTGGTTATAGGTTTTCTTGGTTTTATGGTACCTCTTTTGGGTTTGCGGTGACTGAAGCCTTAATAGTTCTGAATTTCTGATTTTCTGCACTTCATAACGTCTGCTTTCAAAACTCATTTGCTTAAATCCCTGAATGTTATGCTGCTCTACATATGGCCTTATTAGCCATCCGGCATGTATTTCGGCATCCCCTAATCCGAATTTTTCCTTTATTGCGTTTACATCTTTCTCACATTGCTTCCATCTTGAAATGGGAATGCTTATCCCTGCCAGAACATAATGAGATGTGTTTCCAGGGACATCCGGGGTCCCTGATTCATCAATATAATTCAGAATCATGAATAAATGGGGGGTAAAAAAAAAGCGACTGGATTCGGGGATTATATCCCCGATCGAGACGCTTAGCGACTCCTTCCAGACGCATTACAAAAATATTGAATTTTATTGAACTTTCCAAAACTTTTTTGAAGTCGTTTCCTGTGAGCTAGGTTTGAGTCATTCAGAAAATCCGAACGATTCATTACAGATAATCCCTCCTCCCCACCGCATTCACCCTCACCCCCACTGTCACTATATTCACCCGTTCACTGACACTTTCAACTTCCTCACTCCGCGTCAGGTACCGCCCCTCCAAATGCCAGCCGGGCCAGAATTGCCAGGAGGCACCGAATTCCAGCAGCGATACCGAGGTCCGCACCCCATCCAGAAAGTACGCACTCTCCGGCTGCGGCCGGCCGAAATGGTAGTCTTTCAATATGTTCCCACCGTAGTTCAACCCGTCCGCATCCCGGCCCTGGACGTATTGGATGTAGCTGGCGGATAGGGTGACCCGGTGGTGGGGGCGGTATTCTCCGTATAGGGCCCATTCACGGAAGTTTGCTCCTAATGGATGGGCCAGGGGCTGGCTGTAGTGGGTGTAGCTGGCGCCGGGGCGCTGGTCCTGCCCGGAGGTGTCCCAGTGGGTGTAGACGTAGGGGCGTACCAGGTTGATCTCGGCTTGCAAGTCCAGGTTTTGGATGCCGAATGGATCGGCGACGCGGGTGCCTAACTGCACGGCGAATTTGTTCGCGAAGCTGGCGTAGCCTTCCCGCTTGCGCTCCTTGCGCAGGCCGGCGCGCACCAGCAGGGAGTCCAGGTCGTCGCGTATGTCGTTGATGCGGAATTCATCGATGTAGGCTTGTCCGTAGAACGACAGTCCGGGCGTGGCCAGCCACCGCCAGTCGAGTCCGACGGCCACCTTGTCGGGATCGCCGACGTGGTGTTCGATGGCGCGGTAAAAGATGATCGGGTTCAGGTAGTGGGGGTCGAGGCCGCGACGGCCCGAAGGGTCGGAGCGGCCGGTGGTCACGTTCTCGAACAGCCCCAGCTGGAAGCGCCCGCCCAGGTTCAGGCTCAGATGATGGGTAATGCTGTACTTGGTATCATAGGCCCGTCCGACTGTACGCATCGGATAATCGGTCAGCCGCGCCCAGGTGTTCTGGTACTGGAAGAAGCGGTAGCGGGTGCTCACGCGCAGAAACAGGTAGTTGTTCGAAAAGTCGCTCAGCAGCAGCGACCGGATACCGCTGCCGATGCGCAGCTTGTCCTGCCCGAACTGCAGCCCGATATGCCGGGTGGCCTCAAGGCTGATGTAGCCCCGTGCAGTGAAGTAGTCCACCCCGCCGTCCTTGAACGCCTTGGCCCAGCCATCGCCGGGGATGGCCCCGCTGTAGAATGCCCTGCGGTGGTCATCCACATAGCCGGGCAAGCGCGCCTGGTTCTCGGCCAGGAAGGTGTAAAAGCCCACACGCCCGCTGATCATCCCGCGCATCTCCATCCCGCGCGTATTCCTGTACAGCGGCTTGTCCGCCCCCTGCTCCCGTCCCACCTGCAAATCCAGCACCGGGTTCACCGACACGAAAAATTCATCGCTTTGATATCTTATAAAGTCTGATGGATACGCATACACATGCCTCGTAATCGGGATCCTGGTACAAAGCCATCCCCCACGGCCGGGGGTGGAGTCGGAAGGGACAGACGACCACTCCGGGTGGGACTGCAGAAGTCGGTCGATTAGGTGGAGGTCGATTGGGGTTGGCTGTTGGCTGTTGGGTATTGGATGTTGGACGTTGGACGTTGGCGGTTGGCCAATAGCCGTTAGTGGTACGGGGTTGGTGTATGACTGTTCTAGAAAGGTAATTATTGCTTTTCTTTCGAAGGGTTTCAGAGAGGTGTGGATCTGTGGGATGTGCCTTCCCTGCATGATCTCCAGCCGCTCCACAAAGAAATGCCAGTCGCTCCCCGTGGGCAGGAAGGTGCTTTGTGCCGTCAGCATCGCCGGCCACAGCAGGATGATTCCGAATGCAGTGGATCTAATCAAAAGAACAAACAGAAAACCCCTGGGTGGTTTCAGATAACAAAGCGGATGTTATTCCAGGCCAAGAACACCAAATGTTTCATGATATGGTGTGGTCAAGTCAGTGAATTCAAGGTTCATGGTCTCCTCGTATCTGCCTTAACCAGGCGTTTTTATCCTTTATTCCGGACCAGTTGGGGGTAGCTTTGTCAATCAAAGAGTTTAGATAATGCTCATCATACCTTTGACTGTATGTTGTTGTCATACGATCTTCTTTCGGAATTTCCCTAACTCTGGCAATATTTGCTTGTATGCTCTCTAGTGTAGCGGGAAGTTCGCTCAGGTCGGTTACCTCCCCGAAGAGGAAATCCTTTATGTGATGAGGCTTTGCTTTCTTTAGCTTATTAATCATATTATCAGCGGCATCCAGAAATTCTTCTTCATTGGCACAATCGCGGGCCAATAACCCGAAATGCAGGGTTAAATTGTGGTGAAAACGTTCTGCTTCTATAAGGATGCCTTTGTAAGCTTCTTCGGAGAGGTAGTCGATGTCCATGGGTTGTATTGCCTGCCTGCAAGATGACTCCTGGCCGGCGTTAAGCGAATTCTAATTTATGGCTGTAATCTGTTAGGTGGTTTACAGCAAGATCGACATATTCTTTGTTAATAATTTTTTGCTTGCGATCGCTTTGATCCTGGATTAATCTGGTAAGCTCCTCATTATTTAGGCCGGGCCGGTTTCTTCTAAAATAGTCAACAGATGAAAGAACCTCTAAAGAAAGGGCTGTTTCATATCCCTTGATTACTTCGAAAAGTTTCCCTAGCCTTTCTTTTTGTTCGAAGTTTAGGTTTTTTTGAATATACTCCTCAATCTCAGGGTAAACATCATAATTGAGTGAAAGGGTGGCAAATGGCTTAGCCTCATATTGCTCCATGCCAGTAAGATATTTGCCGTTTAAAGTGTATAGCACTTTACCAACTTCATTAGAATATGGGCCAAAAAAGTGTGACTTGAACTTTAGCCTCAGGGGTTCTCCTGTGAGCTGTAGGAAATAGGCCAACTTATTGGCGACAAACAACGAGGCATATTCTCCGAATTTTTCATATCGAAACAATGAGAATAGTAACATGGCGCGGGCGGGGGTGAGCTTGGGTTCTCTTTTCACCCCCTGCGATTGTAATATTTTTTTTACGCCAGGGTTCGGTACAAAGACAAATAACTCAACCCCCACAAGATTGCCCAGGTGTTTTTCTATCAACTCCTTAATCTTCTCCCAATTCAAGCCACCATTTCCGCAACCCAGAGGAGGAATTGCAACAGAACGGATCTTCATGTTCTGGATTACATTTGCCAAATCCTTTAATCCCTCATCGATATAGGTATATTGAGACTTCTTGTACCATTCTTTTTTCGTCGGAAAGTTGATGATAATCTTTTCCCCATTTAAATCCCGATCTCTCGTAACAAACATTTTCCCAACCTGAACAACTCCCTCATTACATGCCTTGCGATATAATTTAAAGTTATCCGGAAAACGTTCTTTAAATTGTAAGGCAATTCCTTTCCCCATAACACCCACCGTGTTCACGGTGTTAACCAGTGCTTGAGCGTCAGAGTCTAAAATATTGCCTTTTACAAAATTCATCAGAAATAATAATTCAAATCAACACTTACCATTACTTTTTTTTCCAAGTTACAACTTTTTAAAATATTTTCAACCTTAGATTTAACCCCTTCATTATAAACGATTATTGAGTGTATTTTGTTGGGCGAAACATGTTCTTTAACCAGAAATTCCGCATGCTTCTTTCTTATCCTGTCTCCATGGTCGGTTTCCATTCGAAAATCAGTTGATTGAACTGCTTCCCAGTCTATTTCAGGGATTCCCGGTTTCAAAATGCAATAATACTTTGTAAGCTTTTTAGCTGCATTCCCGTCTGTAAAGCACCACTGTGAATTCTTTGTAAGATCCTTCAGGGAACAACACAAATAAATAATGTCCTCCTGATTCCTCTTTGGAACACCTCGCCCAGTGAGAATGTTATACAACATTGGTGTCCGGGTGGAAAAATAAAACGGCACATAGTCATTAACCGTTGTTCCGGGGAAACAGGGCACCTCACGATTATCTCTCTCCAGAATTATTTCAGCATTCCCAATGATTGTCCTGCCTGGATCTTCTGGGGCATAGTTCTTTGCAAATAAACCATTTCGTAAATCGGATTCGAGGTTCTCGATAGGAATAATACGATATACATCAATTTTTTCCGGTTCCACTGACTATAATCTAGTCAACAAGCAAAGCAACTCGTTTCCCAAAAATCATTGTTTCTTCTACCTCAAGCCTGAGCAACCAATCTCCATGCTCCGGCACAGCTTCGCCCTCTCAGTCACAGTTGCGTGACTTACGGGGTGATTCGGTTGGCAGCTGCTGGTTGGGTGTTGGGTATTGGCTATTGGCTAAGAGCCAGCCAAGGGACAAAGTCCAACGTCCAACGCTATTTCTCCTCCCAAAGCAACAGGGCTTCGGGGTAGTCTTTCAAAAACAAATGGGCCTCGCGGGGCAATACGATGACGTAGCGCACGCGGCGGCTGATGATCTTTTCGGCTTTTTCGACCAGCCGGATCAGGTACTCCCGGTCGATGTCCGATCCGACGAGTAATATATCTATCACGGGACTGTCCTGCCCGCGGGCGAAGTTGCCCAATACGTAAGCGCTTTGGATGCCGCCGAGCTTTTCCACAACCCGCTCCACGATATGGTCGATGCCGGTGTGCTTCATCAGCAGGCTGTGGATGTCATTGAAAAGGGGATGGCGGCGGTTGGCCTGGAAGAGCTTCTTGTTGCCCTCCTTGTGCGATCTGAGCAGTCCGGCGTCTTCCAGCCGGTTCAGCTCCACGCGGATGGCGTTGGTCGATTCCCCGAACTCATGCTCCAGGTCGCGCAGGTAAGACGTGGTGCGGGCGTTCAGAAAGAACTTGAGCAACAGCTTGATTCGGGTGCGGGAGGTGATCAGGGTCTCGAGCATCTGTCGCTTTTTTCGTCGGATAGGCTATTTCAGTTCGACGACTTGAAAATCGCATCCGACAACGAGTAACAAATGTACTCAAAGAAATGTAACTTGCAAGTTTTACGGGTGTTTTTTTGCGGTTGGGCTATTTGATTTTGGCTTTTGGGTGTTGGCTGGCTTTTGGCTATTGGCCGCTGGCTGTTGGCTGTTAGCCTTTGGCTTTTGGCTGTTGGCGGTTGGCTTGATGGCGTGTTCGTTGTGATCGTCCAATTAACTGTTTTTATGGGGTATGGTGATTTTGCTATCCAAATTGTGTTACATTTGAAAGTCTGGTTCTTATTAACCTAATAACCAAAGAAATCATGAAAACTCTTGCGCGTGTCATTTTCCTTCCGTTTTTGTTTTTCGCCGCCTCCGTCCAGGCGCAGGAATCCAACCCCGTTTCCGACATTCAGGAACCACCCATTGGTCAAGCGGATGTTCATGACTTTGAATGTATGGGAAACTCCTTTTTTAGCCAGCTGCCCGTCGAATATGATCTTGGGCTGTATTGTGATGCGGGATATGTTGTCACGAAAGTAGCGGAGGATTATTCGGCCTCAGAACCATTCGTTACAATGCGCTTTTGGGGTGCGTATGATGTAAAGGCAACCGAAACATTCCTGATTGAGTTCTATGACGGTATGCCTGGTGAGCCGGGAACAAACGTTGTTCATTCCTTCAATGTAACGACCACTCCGAAGCCCACATCGTTTTTAAGATTTAGCAGCGTCATTCATCAAATCGATGTGGAATTCCCCTCCGCCGTGACCTTGTTGAATGGCTGGGTGAGCGTATCCCGAACCACCTTGCCGTATTCCAACACTTTCGCCTGGATTTCAAAAGCGGGAGCAGGAAACGCGCTTTCGTACCATTCTAATACTGTTTCCTGGGATGGAAACCTAGGCGCTCCCTTATTCTGCCTGGGCGGCCCTCCCCCGGTACCTGTTGCTAACTGGTCCATTGTTATCGGGTTGATGCTGATGGCCGGGTTTATTGCCCTGGGCGTTCGTAAATTGGTTTAGTTTGGGGTTGGCTTTTGGCTGTTGGCCATTTGTTAATGCCTAAATGGCGTTGACCGGTTGAATTCGTGAAAGTGTAATCCGGTTCTTGCACCCTAGTTCCGAGCTGTCAAGTATTCCTTGACAATTGAGTTTCTTTAGATCAGGCCGTAATGATCAGCGATCCAGACGAATAGGAAGCTCAGGGCCATGGCGATCATGGGGGCGACGAGCCAGATGAGGAAGATGCGCTTTAAGGGGGCGTTTTCCCAGATGTGGACGTGGCCGTTTTTGACCATGCCCAGGGCGATGATGGCGAAGGTGTTCATCTGCACCAGCGAGGTGGGGATGCCGCGCCAGAGGCTGGAGACCAGCAGGATGCTGGCGGTGATGAGGGAGATGAGGCTGGCGCCGACGGGTCCGAAGGTGACGATGTCTTTGCCGGTGGTCTGCAGCACCCGGTGGCCCATCAGCGAGCTGCCCAGGCCGAACATCGGGGCGAGCATGAACACCAGGATGAGCATCAGCAGGAAGAACTCGCTGCTGCCGATCTCCACATTGAGCATGTTCACGGCCATGGCCAGCACGGGGGCGGCGGCGTTGGCCATGTTGTTCGATCCGATCGAGAACGCCACATAACACGCGGTGCCGACTACAAGCCACTGCAAGGCGCGGTGCTCCTGCAGCTTGTGGTATAGTTTGCTTTGTCGGATGTTGGTGCGCTTGCTGATGACCCATCCGACGATGTAAGCAATTAAAAAAGCCAGTACGGGGGTGATGAACCAGGTGGGGATGATTTCGAAGAACAGGCGTTTTGTCTGCAGCACGTCGAGGTAGATGGCAGGGCCGGCCAGGGCGAAGATGGTCGATTGGCTGGTGGATTGCGGCACGCGGAGCATGTTGGCCAGAAAGAGCGAGAGGGCGACGGAGGCCAGCACGATGACGGTGAGGGTGAGGGTGACGTGCTCTGAGGGAAGGATGTCGCCGCCGACGGTGAGGATCACTTTCTTTCCGGCGATGATGGCCCCGGCGAAGACGAAGATGCCGAAGAGCCCGGGGATCAGGTCGCGCCGTATCAGGTTGGCGCCGTAGGCTGCCGAGAACGAGGGGGCGGTTCCGCTGCCTCCCATGTTGATTGCCAGGAACATGGCCACGAGTAAGGGGACGAGGTAGATGCTTATCATTGGGTGTTGGCTTTTGACTGTTGGCTTTTGGCGGTTGGATGTTGGTTGTTGGGGGTTGGTTGTTTGTTAATGCCTGAATGGCGTTGACCGCCTTACGGCTTTATCTGCGCTTGAGGGGAAGAATCAGAGGTGGCAGGCCCATCCGATAAACCATATTATTAACAAATTCCCTGAAATAACTCCAAAGGAGTGTTGCGACTGTCATTTCTGAGAAAACATTCATAAACTCCTTCGTTACTCTTGTGGTACCCGAAACCTTGTACCTCACCAAATATTTTGCGTGCAGGGTCACACAAGGGGTGGTGATTTCAGGGCTTCTTCCCGTCAGCTTAAAGGCATATTCTACCTCAAGCATCCCGGGTTTTTGCTCAAATGAGCTCGTTTCACTTACGTCTATCGTTATTTCTGATTTGACAAGTCCTTCATCAAACCTGGTTCTGGTCTCTCTGAGAAACATGGTTTTCAACTCTAATGAGGCCAGGATTCTATTGTATTCTTCTGGTTTGATTTTCGGTTTCATCGCAGGAAATATTTCTTAGAAGGGCTTTTTAGTGATGGGCTTTACTGTTTTAGTGGAATACTTATCCGGTTTGTTGGTACTCCAGGTATGGTCCAGGTAGTGGCTGCCTCCCCGGCATTTTTCCCTGATTATATTGAAGTTGCCTAAATGCGTTCAGGTTAAGTGCCTCAACTTTTAAGCAAAGTGCTGATAGCTTATCATAAATATCCCCGGCTATTTTATTCCTTTCGACAGCACCCGATAAAATTTGATTTACATAAAGATTTAGTGAAACCCCTTGTTGTTTGGCCTGGTAAACCAATTGAGCATGAATGTGGGAAGACGTTCGAACATTAAAAAACCCGCTGTGCTTGTCTTCAGGTTTTTTTTTAGGTTCGGGAATTTCCAGCCCTTCGTTGAAAAGATACTCTAAAAATACGTCCTTTTCCTCCAGAAAGCTACCAATAGCCTCTTCACGGGTATCTCCCCGACCATAACAGGAGTATTTGCCCAACTCATTTGCATAGGCAATAAACCATTGATCGTCCTCATCCATTTCCTTTTCAATGATGATATTATATTCCAGGTTTTTGTAGTATGCGAGATCGCTACTGTTCATTTTTTTGTTCCTTTTTCGTTGCAATAATGTATATCAATGGATTATATAAATATTTTTTATAGTCTGATTTTCGGATTAATTCAAGGTTGCCCCCTTTGTGAATTTTGTGAACCTGGAAAATACCGGCCCTAAAGTATGGGTGTCCCTTTAATGCCTCATGCTTGAACCGCACACTTGAGCCTGTAGCAGCAACCTCATTTCCACCGAGATACTCAATTATTTTTCTTAACGGACCCAAGGGGATTTCTGGAGTGCTTGCCTTCTTCAATGAATCCAGCTCTTTTTGAACATCATCAAGGGACGTATTCTCATCAATTTTGAATTTAAACTTCATTCAAATGTGGTATCAAATATAATACTATTTTTCTCAATATTTTGAGTTTAGTTTATTGTTGCTTTAATCTTGGATGCTGATTCTCCAAAACTACTTAAGGTCAATGCTGTAAATCAAGTATTTCTCGGTGAACGGTCCGGGGGGGGTGGCTGTTGGCTAATGGCTGTTGGCTTTTGGTTGTTGGCGGTTGGCTCTCAATCGTCATCGTACGGGAAGGGCCTGAGGCCCGCGAGCCGGTAAATCCATAGCACCCTTGGCGGCACCGGCTGCGGTTACTGGATAAACACCCTTCCTGTTTGCGTTTTGTGGTTGTCGGATACGCGTACCACATACACCCCCGGCTGCAGGTCAAGCACCTGGCGGAACTCCGAAGTGTGGCCGGCGACCTGCTGCATCAGCAGGCGGCCGCTCAGGTCGTACAGCTCGATGACCCGCTGCGGGGCGGTGTCGACGAATGCCACCACCAGGGTGTTGTCCCAGGCATAGATCCGTGCCAGGGAGGCCGCCGGGTCATGGACACGGGTGTTGTCGCCGACCGGCTGGAAGCGGATCTCAAAGCGCGGATCGCGCGGATCGTCGCCCGTGGCGGCAGCCTCGAACGAATAGGTGGGCTCATCCGACAATAACACCTCGGTTTCGGTTTCCCGGTCGTAGAGGTAGACGTCCCTGCCGGCGAATTGGCCGGAGGCCTCATCCAGAGAGATGGCGTAGGTGCCTGCCTCCGGCACAAGCAGTCCGACCGGGATCACCAGCTCATCCTCCGCCTCGGGAATGGAGTTCACGGCGAGGCGATTCCCGTCGGATGAGTGGGTGAACACCTGCGGCATCTCCTCTGAAAAACTGAACAACTTGAGCGCGTCCCTGCGGTCGCGCTCCGTGCCCGTTCCTTCGAGGATTCGAAGGGTGGTGAAATCCTGGCGGCTGTCGTTGCCAAACCCAAGCAGCAATACGTCTTCCGTGGTGCTGCTTTTAACGTAGGCACCGCCAGGCACCCGCAGGCTGCTGGCAAAATTAAAGATGTCGTCCGTGCCGTTTGCCACCACCAGAAAACCCTGTCCGGGAGCGAGAATGCCATCCTCGACCGCCACATAGTTGTCTGAGGTGCCATCATACAGGTAGGCAAAGTCATCTTCGAGCGCGTCCTTGTTTGCCCCGCCCCAGTTAAAGCCCGCAGGAAACGGATTGCCGATCAGGTTCCAGCCAGCCCACTCGCTTTCCGGCACATAGGCCAGGTCAGCCCAGACATTTCCGGAGTTGAACGCCCCTGTAAAGGCAAAAGGAGCGTCGCCTTCGTAATCATCCGAATAGGCAACAAGATACCCCTTCCCGGAGCCGAAGTTCTGATCAAAATCCTGGTTGACAAGGCCTCCCTCTTCACGCAGGTGAATCCAGGGCTGCTCGCCGGCCTGATCATACAGAAGGAAGTCGAATGTGCCGGGAAGCCGGTCATCTTCAACGGGGGGCACAAAATCCGATTCCAATATGTTTAAACCGGCGACAGGCGCGGAGAGAAAGTGCCATCCGGTACCGGGGGGACTCCACTTGTAGGTGCCTGTTACACCCCCCTTGCTGTGCATCAACGCCCCCCCTTGTTCAATAAGGAGTCCGCCGGCCCCGGCGTGGTTGGTGAGGGAACCGGTTACTTTCAGTGAGTGGCTCCCCGGAACGGTCACAGAGCCGTCGGAGTGAATGGTCAGCACATCAAGGTTCACGTCTGCGTCCAGGGTCGCCTCGCCTTCAACCAAAGCTTCCACATCCTGGAGGGGAACGCCGTCGCTCCACCTCTCCGGGTCGGACCAGCTGCCGGTTCCCGTGAAGGTGGTCGCCGAGCGGGGCTGGTCAAACACCTTAAACTGGCCTATGTTGATGCGGCCATCGTTTGCGCCGCCCCCATCCGTGATGGTGATCTGAAAATCGCCGGCTGCAAAGTCCCGGGCTTCATCAAAGTAATGCGTAAACTGCTGGTATACCTGGTACTCATCAAACCACCCTTTGTTAAGGACCAGCAGCACCTCCCAGTTCACGCCGCCGTCCAGGGTCATCTGAATTTCGCGGTCACGGCCATCATCAACCATCCAGTCTCTTAGCTGAAAGGCAAAGCCCGTCATTCCTTCCATGGCGAAGTCATTGACAACAGAAAAAGCCCCCCTGTCGCGGAAGGAGAAGGCAGACCCGTCAAATGTTTCATCCCCGGTGCCCCGGATGGCGTCCGTGCTGTGGAAGTGCCACCCGCCTTCCCCATAGGCCTTCTCCCCATAAGAGCCGGCGACGGTTATTAACTGCCAGTTGTTGGCTTCTTCAAACCGGGTGCTGAAAGGCACCTCCGTTGTTGGAGGCATTAAAACACTCCCATTTACGGAAATCGCTACAGGGTCTACGCCGCCACCGGAAATTGAAATGTCTCCGGAGTAATTTCCCGCCGAAAGCCCGGCCGCAAGATGCACCCACAGGGTGGTTGGTGTGCCATCATAAGCGGCCAGGGTCAGTTCGTCTGCAAATTCGATGTTGTCTTCCGACACCAGAAAATCTGCCGGTGCAGTGATGGTCACATCCGTTCCATCCAGATTGGCCCCGGACAGTTCAAACGAATGAGCCTCTGAAGGGCCCTCGCCCAGGTAATAACTTAGTCCGGTAATCGCACCCGGCGAGGCAAACAAGCCCGGCATTTCAATGCCAAACACCTCCACATCGTCAATATACAGCCGCGACGTCCCGCCGGGAGCAGGATCCGGAAGGGCTATCTGAAACTTCAGGCGAACGGTGGAAAACTCCCCCGTATCGCTGACGTCATAGGTGTATTCAGCGGCCGTTGTGCTTAATGCAATCCTTGTTTCACCCGTGTAGGTCACGCCCCCATCTACAGAATAAGAAACCGTTACATCCAGGTCGCTTGTGCTGGAAGCCAAAAACACAACCTTTGTAACATAGGGCAGGTCAAAATCCATAAAGGTGTATCCCAAATTCTCGGGGGCAGAAGTATACCATCGCATTTGCATGGACTGCGACCCGGCAACCGGGCTGGTCGTTGAGGCCGTGCCGTAATAGGTCCCCCATTGCCTGCCCGCCGGACCGTCATACTTGACCGTTGTGTTGTTATACACTGTTGCCGCCGTAAATCCCTCTGCCTCCTCAAAACCGGTTGAGTAAATTGCCGCCTGCTCTGCCTTTGATTGGTATCCGACGAGAAATATCATCAGCGCCAGCAGCGCGGGGAGTAAGCTGTTTGTGTTTTTCCTGCTGTAAATATTTTTCATAATCATGGGGTTTTTGTGGTCCGGGGTTTTGATGTCCGGGTTTTTTATGTTCCGGGTTTTTGATCTGCCACGGCATGGGCGCCGGCCGGTTATTGATCGGACTTGTTAACGGTCCGCGTATATGTCTTGTGACGGTTTTCGAAGCTCATATTTATTGGCTTGTATCAAACTTACTTAAAAGTATATACCTTGTTTTTACCACTTTACCGCCATCAGTATTATATGCCGTTGGGGGGCAGTGTTTGTTCATATGTATATTGCAGAGTCTATTTTTGCTTGTTTGATTCAAAAATTAGATTTATTTTTGTTATGTAATGCTTGATCAAGCCTCTTCTCTTTTGAGAACGTAATCAAGTCTAAGATTTTAAAGAGCTCTCGTTTTTGGGGGCTCTTTTCTTTTTTCATTGCCCCCAACTTTAAGTCTGTGTAACTTCTATCCCGGTAATGGTATAACAAAATAGGGGATTTTGGCGTTCGCCGCAAGTTTGGGTTTATTTTTGTTTTAAAAAAAGACCCGCTTGCCGGTGCCGCGAACGGCAGCACCGGCAGGCGGGTCATGCGTGTCGTTGCTGTCGGCCCGGGTTACTCCCGGATCCTCCTGCGTGCGTCATACACCTTTTTGGCGCCGTAGGCCCCCGCCAGGGTCAGCAGGATGGCGATGCCCCCGCCGATGGGGGCGCCCTGGTCACCGTCATCGCCGTGCTGTGAAGGCAGCGGCGGCTGGGCCACGAGCTGTCCGGCCGACATCATTAAAAAAAACAAGAGGCTGGCTGTGATTTTTTTGAATCTCATGGTATGATGGTTTTTTGTTTTCAATCCTTGTTGGTTTCCGTTCTTTGGAGGTGCTTCCCTGCCCTGGCCGGTGCCGGGCCCGCGAAGCCCCGCTGCCTGCCGTGAGCACCCGGAGCCCTTCAAGCCAGGCCATTCGGGGCGCCCATGGCGGCACCGGCAGCGGTTATTGGATAAACACCCTTTCGGTTTGCGTTTTGTTGTTGTCGGATACGCGCACCACATACACACCCGGCTGCAGGTCCAGCACCCGGCGGAACTCCGAAGCATTGTCGGTGCTCTGCTGCATCAGCAGGCGGCCGCTCAGGTCGTACAGCTCGACGACGCTGGTGGCGGCGGTGTCGCCGAAGCGGACCACCAGGGTGTTGTCATAGGCATAGATGCGCGCCATAACGGCCTCCGGGTCATAGACATTGGTCGCATCGCCGATGGACTTGAAGCGGATCTCGAAGCGCGGCACGCCCAGGTCGTCGCCCGTGGCCGTGGCCTCGAAGTGGTATGTCTGCACATCCGACAGCAACGCCTCGGTCTCGGTCTCCCGGTCGTAGAGGTAAATGTCCATGCCGGCGAACTGGCCGGAGGCGTCATCCAGAGAAATGAAATAGGTGCCTGTTTCCGGAATCCGCAATCCGACAGGAACCACCAGCTCTTCCTCCGCTTCGGGAATGGAATTCACCGCCAGCCGCTGACCGTCGGATGACTGGGTAAACACCTGGGGCATGTTCGCTGCCAGACTAAAAAACTTGAATGCATCGCGGCGGTCGCTTTCCAGCGAGGCAGACTCCATGAGGCGGAGGGTGGTGTTGTCCCTTCGTTCATCGTTTCCGAAAACCAGCACCAGCGCATCGGCGGCGCTGTTCTTTGTCACCCCCTGCTGGTTGCGCGCGGCCGGAGCTGCTGCCGGGTCATGGTGAACCCGGTTCGCTGGATTATACGTTAAATCCCCTTGTGCGTCTGCCCGGACAAAGAACCCTTCCGTCGGATGAATCACCCCATCCTCGACGTATATGTAGTCGGACAGCGAAGCGATGTAAATGGCCGCAAAGTTGCTGGCAAGAACAGGATAATCGGCGCCCTTCCAATGGTAACCCGAAGGATAAGGATTCCCCATCAGGTTGTAGCCCGCTTCGTACGCCCACTTGCCAAATCCGCCGCTTCCGCTGTTGTATGATAAGCCAGGGGTATAAGTGACGGTGTTCATGTTGCCGGAAAACAGCTTGGTGCCGCCTGCCTCATAGGCCACCAGGTAGCCCCTGCCCTCATTAAAGCTTTCAAAAAGCAAACTGTTGTCAGGATTTTTCTGGTTCAGCCAGGGCGCTGCAACATCGGCCTCGTTCCAGGCATAGAAATCATAGCCCGAGCCTCCCGGCGTCCAGGTCCCGCCAATCGATTGGTTCGTCACGGGAGAAGAGACAAAGTACCAGTCCGTTGCCGCATGGCCGGGTCCCCAGCCGCTTGCCCCAGCAATTTCAAGTTCTATCGTGGCAGGCACACCATCAGTGTTGTGGATAAGAGAGCCGCCGTGTTCAATGACTAACCCCGCAATGCCAGCTTCGTTAATTATTGCACCTTCAACGGTAACTTTTGGCCAAACACTTTGTAACTCATCACATGTAAAAACAACTGCACCTGTTTCCTTAATTATCAAGTCATTTTTGATGAGTATTTCGCCTGACATTGATGATTGCAGCTTGGCATTATCTTCAATGATCAAATCACCCCGAACAGTTAGGATGCTCGCCCCGATAATCGTGTAAAGTCTTTCATCTGTGGTTCCTGATGACAATATGAGCGTGCCGTAAGTCCGACCAGAGGTTGAGGGACTATATGTGCCCGTACCTGGCACCCTAAACTCAAATATTCCTTCCTCCGTTCCTACTTCATCAGAAAGCTTGGCAACAATTGCTCCAGCATGCGCCCTGGTTGTGTTGTGCACATATCGGCCTCCATTATTTATTCTGATTGTTGAACCTGTTCCTGTCAACTCAAAACCCGACCCTGCGGAGGCCCCTGAGGAATTTATGAGTACACCTCCTTCATTTATGATTAAAGCATCCCCGGGTCCTGTAATCGACAAGCCTGGATTTGAAGTGTTTTGGCCAGGAAGAATTAACGATATCTCATTTAAAGATTGTGGAGAAATCCTAAGTGCAGAAATTTCTGTCTTTATGTCGCCGTCAGGAAGAATAATATCATACCCTTCGTGAACGATTGAATTATCAAGCACAACAATATCATTAGAATTTGGGACCCCTTCTGGCAACCAGTTTGTTGATTCATTCCAAAGATTATTATTCGCCTCCCCAGACCATTTCTTTGGTTTTTCACCAAGTAAGGTAACATCCCTAAGTCTTTTTTCAGATGGGCTTTTCGTTCTCACCCAGCGAATAACAATCTGGTCTCCAGTGGCAGTAATTTTCGTTGGCCCTGAAGTTAAATAAGTTGAACCTGTTGGAGTTGGGGAATCAAATGTTTGTGCTGTCCACGTTACCCCACCATCATCGCTGATTTCAACTGTAATGGGACCGTCAACACCCGAACCATATTTAGCAACATCAAATGTCAGATAAACATTTTCATGTTCGGACAGGTCAATGGTCGAGGAGGTAAGTGTTGATTCTGAATCAGTAAACCTGGCATATCCACCTGCTAATGTTTCAAAATTAACTAAACTTACTGACCATCCAATTGGAAGAGATCCATCTCTCAACTCTTCAGATAGAACAACCTCTTGCCCCACCCCGTCCTTCACTCCAAAAACCATAACCAGCGCCAGCAGCGCCGGAAATAGAAGGTTCCTGTTTTTCTGCGTGTACAGTTTTTTCATAATGTTGGATTTTTATGGTCTTGGTTTTTGATTTTCAAAGGCATGGCCGCCGGTCATAAAATGATCGACAATGTTAATTATATATATGTGTGGATTGTAGCCCGATATTACCGCGACAAAATAGGGGTTTTTGTCGTTTAGACAAAGTTTTTTGCTTTGATTTTATGTTAAACCGGATCGGCCGGCTGTGCCTTCGACCATAAAATGATTTTATAATACGCTCATTATGTGTGCGGTGGTGATGTCTCCCAAGGCAACCCACCGGTTTACCGGATGATAATCCTTTCGACCTGCACCCCTTCGGGGCTGCTGACGCGCACCACGTAAATGCCGGTTTCGACGTCGAGCCGGGTGCTGAACCGCTCCGACCATTCCGCCGCCTCGCGCATCAGCAAGCGTCCGCCGAGGTCGTAAACCTCTACCGTGCGGCCGGATCCGGGCTGGCTGAACGCCACATACAGGGTTTGCCCGGCGCTGTAGATGTGGGTTTCCGGCGCTGACAGCCCGGAGGCAGTGGTGGCATCCGACGGAGAGAATAAGATTGCAAATCGCTTTGTTCCATGGTTTTCGTCGGATGGGTCTGCCGCAAAGGTGTATTGCCCCCCTTCGCTGAGCCGGGTGTGGGCGCTCTTTTGCTGGTCGAGCAGGTAGATGTCCTGCGTGGCGAGGTCGCCGCTTGCCTCACCCAGCGCAATCGTGTAGCTGCCTGCTTCGGGGACCGTGAACCCGAGCGGGATGGCGGTCTCGGCGGATATTCCGGGGATGGCGTGGATCGCCACATGTACCAGGTCACTAGTGACCAAATACACTTGTGGGACATCCGGGTGGAAGCTGAACAGTTTCAGCGCGTCGTGGCGGTCCCTCCCGGGGGTGGATCCGGGATGCAGCACCAGCCTGGTTTCATCGAAGAGAGGGTCTTTGATGAGTCGGATGCTGATAGCGCCTCTCACAGCACCTTCCGGGCCCGCCATGTTTCCCTTGATGAAGCCGGTTCCGTGGGCGCGCATGTGATCGTTGAACACGAACTCCTGCCCGTGGGCTTCGGGACTCACCTCGGCGAAGAAACCCTGGTGGGCGGGGATGAGGTCTCCCTCTTCGATATAGATGTACCCGGCTCCCCCTTCCTTGTTGGTGTCGTAGAGGGCCACGGCGTTTTGAACGAACTGCCCGGCATAGTCGTTCCGCCACCGGATGGCCGACGGGAAGGGGTTGCCGAGCAGATTCCATCCCCTGTGCTCGCGGTCCGGGGTGTGCGCCAGCGGGATGCGCACCTCGCCCTGGTGCAGCTCGCCGGAAAACGCTTTGATGCCGCCCTCCTGGCAGGCGACCAGGTAGCCTTTGCCCGGGATGAAGGAGGCCTCAAAGCCCTTATTCAGGTTGCCATCTTCCCGTCGGATGTTGATCCACGGCAGGGGCGGCCCCTCCCCTGCTGCCACGACCGACTCGTCAAAGGCGTAAAAGTCGAACGTCCGGTTGCCCGGGCTGCCCCATGCGGGGGTTTCGGGGTCTGGAACGAAGTCCGATCCGACGATAAGCATGTTGTTTATCGGCGACGAAAGGAAATGCCAGCCGTCCCTGCCGTCGGCCCATACGGCAGCGTCGATGTGGCGCTCCACGGTGGCATGCACGTCGGGGGAGCTGTGAAGGAGGGAGCCCGTTGCGGTGGCGTCTGACAGGATGGCGAGGCCTTCGGGACCGGCGTCACTGGTCAGGGTGGCGTTGACCTGCAGCGCCCCTCCTGCAGCGATCGTGAGACGGCCGTGGGTTTCTATATGGAGGTCTTCGATTGATGCCGGGTCTTCCGGGGCCGAATGGACGGAGGCTGTGTGGTTGCCGGAATGCGTCTGCGGGATGATGGCCGATACGGAAGGGACCGTGTTCTCGCTCCAGTTGGCGGGATTGTCCCAATCGCCGGAGGACAGTCCCAGCCAAAGGTTTTCGGGCTCATGGTCCTGGAATCGCAGAAAAGGGTATCCGGCGTTATCCTGCCCGTTGAACGCCCAGGCCGCTTCCGATTCGTGGAAGTCCCAGCCTGCTGCCACGAACGTGCCGGCACGGGTCATCTCTGCACTCAACTTCGCGCTGGCTCCGTTGGCCATCGTTTGGTTGGACGCTTCGCTGTCGAAGAAATTGCCTGCATAGCTGCCGCTGCCATCCACCCCCACAAACCCCCTGTCCGTCGGATCCGGCGCATCGGTATAAAACACGGAGGAGGTGGAGTAGGAGTTTGTAATATTCGAAAACAAGTTGTTGCCACAAAAAGCTCCGATGGCATTATTCCCATTGTCAGAGTTTCCTGTTATATTTCCAGAACTATAACAGTTGGTAATAGTGCCAGAGCCCACAATCCTGCCAACTAACCCACCAATATTTGTTTGTCCTATTGGTTCATGGTCTGATACTGTTCCCGCACTAAAACAATTCATTACTGTCGACTCTTCAAATGCACCAGCCAGCCCTCCCAAAATCGAAGAACCATAAACTGTAGCTTCGCTATGTGAATTTTCCATGATTCCTCGCTCAAGCCTCCCAACCAAACCTCCACAATAACTTCCAATCCCCAAAACTTCTCCTGTACTAAAACAGTCTTTTACAGTTGCAGCAAAAGAACTCCCTATCAACGCCCCTGTGGTATAGCCCACAATGTCAACATCAATCAGACCGAGGTTTATAATACTTGCGATTTGGGCAAAACCAAATAGTCCAACCAAGGCTGTCGACGGTCGATTTATATACAACCTGTTGATTATCTTCCCTTGCCCATTGTAATTGCCCTCAAATGGTTTATCATTAGCACCCACCGGCACCCAGCCTTCTCCCCCGAACCAGGTGGCGGTTGCGGTGGCGTCGATGTCGTGGGTTTGGAGGAAGTGCATGCCGGAGAAGGTCTGGCCGTGGTTGTTGACCTGGTCGGAGATCCAGTACAGGTGCTCCAGGGTTTCGATCCGGTAGGGGTCGCCGGACGTTCCGCTGCCCGGCGGCGCTGTGGCGACCTGGGCCCGGAGGGTACCGAGGCATCCGACGATCATTAAAACAAAAAGTAAGGGTTTTTTCATGGCTTTTGGGTTTTGTGGTTCAGGTTATTGTGAATTATTCCCTGGCATTCGCCGGCCCATCCGGCGGGGATGAATGCCCGGGGACATACAATATGCATTGACGCAGCAGCCCATAACGCATGGCTTCGCCCCGGCCCCCGGAAAGGTCGTTTGGGTGTGTGGTACTGAAAATCTCGGCGAACGGGCAGGTGGTTTGAGGTGGACGCTTCAGGGGGTGGTCGTGGTGGTGATCATGAAAATCGGCCTGCCCGGATCCTACATAGTACACCCAAATATATATGTTTCGCTGGTAAATATATGTGGTTTTTACTTACCGGGCAAATTTTTTTGGGCGAACGGCGACAGTTTTTGCGTTTTTGCGATTATCCGAGCCTGTAAAAGTCCCGGTACCAGTCCACAAAGGCAGCAATGCCTTTCTCCACGGGGGTGCCGGGCTGGTAGCCGAAGTCGCGTTGCAGGGCGCTCACATCGGCCCAGGTGGCGGGCACGTCGCCGGGCTGCATGGGCAGCAGCTTTTTTTCGGCCTTTCGCCCCAGGGCCTTCTCCAGGGCTTCGATAAAGGCCAGGAGTTTCGTCGGATGGGAATTGCCGATGTTGTACACCCGGTGGGGCACATCGGACCCGCTGGGGTCGGGACGGGCCGGGTCCCAGCCGGGAAGGTGCGGATCGGCTTCGGGACGGGGTCGCTTCCCAGACGGGCCACGCGCCGGTCCGGCGTCGCGGCCGGCGGAATCCCAGGCCGGGGTATGGGGCATTGTCGAGGTGCCGCCCCCGGGGGGCATCGGCTCGGCGGGCTTGTCCAGCACATGCACCACCCCTTTGACGATGTCGTCGATGTAGGTGAAGTCGCGCTGCATCTGGCCCCGGTTGTAAACCTCTATGGGCCGGCCCTCCAGGATGGCCTTGGTGAACAGGAACAGCGCCATGTCGGGCCGGCCCCAGGGTCCGTACACGGTGAAGAAGCGCAGCCCGGTGGCGGGGATGCCGAACAGGTGGCTGTAGGTATGTGCCATCAGCTCGTTCGATTTCTTGGTGGCGGCATACAGCGATACGGGATGGTCCACGTTATCGCTCACCGAAAAGGGCATGCGGGTGTTCTTGCCGTAGACCGAGCTGGAGGAGGCGTACACCAGGTGCTTCACCGGATGGGCGCGGCAGGCTTCCAGGATGTTCAGAAAGCCGGTGATGTTCGCGTCGATATACGCCTGGGGGTGGGTCAGCGAATAGCGCACCCCGGCCTGGGCGGCCAGGTGCACCACATGGTCGAACCGCTCCTGGCGGAACAGCCGTTCGATGCCTTCGCGGTCGGACAGGTCCATGCGCACGAAGCGGTAACGGGGATGCTTGCTGCTTTGCACCAGCGACGGCCCCTGCCCGGGCAGGCTGCCTCCCACGGCAAGGCCCCCGGTGGACGTATCCGGAGCCCCGGCGGCCGGGCCGGACATTCCGGCACCCGCCACGCCCTCCACCGCCTCCCGGGCGATACCGCTCTCGGCCAGCCGCCCGTATTTGAGGTTCACGTCGTAGTAGTCGTTGATGTTGTCGAGCCCCACCACGGCATCTCCGCGGCCCAGCAGGGCCTCTGCCAGGTGAAACCCGATGAATCCGGCGGTTCCGGTGAGGAGGATGGTTTTCATGGTGGCTGTTGGTTGTTGGCTGTTGGCTATTGGTTTGTGCGGATGCGTTGGGCGATTTCGACGCTGGGGCGTGCTTCGGCCACCCGGAAGCCGCGTCCGGCGAGGACCTCCCGGTACGATTCGGTATGCAGCTCGGTGAATCCCTGGCTGAACTCCAGCTCCTCCCCTTCGATGGTGATGCTGCGCCAGGTGCGCTGCCCGAGCTCCTGCACCTGCGCGGGCAGGTCGTTCTCGTCCACGCTCAGAAACCACCTCACCCGCGCCCGCTCGAACTCCAGCCGCCCCCGGGCGCGCTGCGGCAGGTTCTCTTCCACCTCCAGCCCTTTGAAGGCGCCGAAGACCCATCCGAGCATGTCGAAAAAGTGGATGCCGATGTTTGTGGCCACCCCGCCCGACTTCTGCAGGTCGCCCTTCCAGGAGTAAAAATACCACTTGCCGCGGCTGGTGATGTAGTTCAGGTCAACGTCGTACACCCTGTCCGACGAATCCCGTTCCACCCTTTCCTTCAGGGCTTTGATCGTCGGATGCAGCCGCAGTTGCAGGATGGTATAAATGTGCCTGTCCGTTTCCTGCTCCAGCTCCACCAGCTTGTCGAGGTTGTAGCCGTTGAGCACCACGGGCTTCTCGCAGATGGCGTGGCAGTGGTTGCGCACGGCCATGCGGATGTGGGCGTCGTGGAGGTAGTTGGGTGAACAGATGCTGACATAGTCGATGGCCTGCCGGCCCATCCGACGAAGCTTATCCAGATGGCGGTCGAAGCGCTCCGGCTCGGTGAAGAAGTCGGCCTGCGGAAAGTAGCTGTCGATCACGCCCATGCCGTCGTAGGGGTCGAGGGCACAGACCAGCTCGTTGTGGGTGTCCTTGATGGCCCGCATGTGCCGCGGAGCGATGTAGCCGGCTGCCCCGATCAGGGCGAAACGTTTGGGTGGGGTCATGGGTGGGGGTTGGTGGTTCCGGGGCTAAGTTACAAAAAAAGAAGCCCGGCCTGTGGGAGGGCCGGGCTTTGTTGCAGGGTGTTGCCTGCGCGGGGCTTGCCGCCCCGCTGGGTTCGCCGTGCAGGAAAGGCGTAGGGCCTGGCCGTGCTGCAAGGACGGACAGCGCGCACGACCGGGCCGCCGCCCCCTACCTGCTGCGCACGACGCGCTCCATGTGGATGCGGTCGTTCGCCTGCACGCGGAAGAAGTAGAGGCCCGGAGGTAGGTCGCCAGCGCTGAACCGCAGCTCATGCCGTTGGTTGCCTTCCAGAGCGCCCTCATGCAACAGGGCCACCCGCATGCCGGTCATGTTGTACACCTCCACGCGCACGAAGCTGGCTTCGCTCAGGGTGACGGCAAGGATGGCTTCCGATGCGAAGGGGTTGGGATAGGCCGACACCTGCAGGCCCTGGGCTCCGGGGAATGCCGGTTGTCCGCCTGGAGGGACTGATCCGGGTTCCGGTCCGGCCAGGGTTTTGGCAGGATCCTCCTCCGGGCAGTGGTTCTCATCCACCCAGTCGCCGATGAAACCGGCTGCCTGGTTCACCAGGCGCGAAGCCGGTGCGGGATAGTCGTTTGCAAAATAAAGCCCGATCACCGCCATGGCCTGCGCCAGCTCCGGGAACAGGTTCAGGTCCACCCCGCTGAGCACGATGGTGGCATACTGGGTGAAGGCCCGCCTGGTGTTCGTGTTGGCCGGCCAGAAGGCTTTCCCGTCCTCCTGGGAGAAGGTGTGCCCGCCGATTGTCACATCATGCGGCCAGACGGTCTGCGGCCTGGCGAACCAATACCCCTGTGAGAAAGAACATTCGCCAAGCACCGGATCCCCTGGGTCGCCCGTATCTTCGGCTTCGAAGTGGGCGGTGAGGGTATAAGGGGCATCAATCTGGAATGCAAAGGTTTCACCGACCGGTAATTCCTGACCGTCCAGTGACCAGTAAAGGAATACAAATCCCGGGTTGGCCACGGCAGAAACCTGAACGGTTTCCCCTGCTTCGTATGTTCCGGCCCCGTAAACTTCGCCGCCTTCTTCCGGTTCGGCAAACAGGGTCATCTCAAAGAATTCCGGTTCGGTTGGCTGAATGAAGTAGGCATACACTTCTTTCGGGAAGTCCATCAACAGCTCCTGTATGGGGTCGGTGCCGGAAAGATCCATTTCCCAGTGGGAGAACTCCCAGCCGTCGGCAGGCACGGCTTCCACTTTAATGGTGATGCCGTCCGGGAAAAACAACTCCCCGGTATACAGCTCATCGTTCACGAAAACCGAACCTTCTCCCTGCATGATGACTGCCTGGAAGCCATAATTAACCTGGGTTTCTTCCGGGGCAAAATGTGCCAGAATGTTGCGGTCACCTTCTGCTGTAAACTCCAGAGTTTCATCGCTTCCCTGCGGGATGGTGTTTTCCGACCAGAACAGGAACTCCCAGCCATCAGCCGGAATCGCAACCAGGGTCACCAGCTCACCTTCTTCCACTTCGACCGGGTCGGTGTAAGGCGCACTGTTGATTTCGATGCTGCCTCCCTGCGCCGGGTCGGCCGCGGCAGTAATGGTGAACAGGATGGGGCCGGCCGCCATCGGCTCCGACTCTACAATGCCCGCGAACTGTGAGGTGTTGTTGTCGATGTCATTGGCCGTGGCGGTGATCTCATCGCCGGCGGTGAAGTTCGCGCCCGCCGGCAAAGTCAGGATAACCGTCTTTCCCCCATTGTTAAAATCGGCCTGGAAAAAATAGTCCTCTCCCAAATAGGTTTTTCCCTGCCGCTCGCCCGGGTTGGTGGCAAAAAACTGTGTTCTGATGCCCCAGGAAAGATTGTAGGCGCTGGTCGGGACAGAATAGGTGATATGCAACTCGCTGGCGCCCTCATCGAACAGCACCTGGCTGATTTCCGGGAAGTTGAGCAGGTCATTGGGTCCCATGTCCTCATCCCCGGGATCGTTCGGGATGATGGCGTTGCTGCCCAGGCTGATGCCCAGCAGGGCATTGGAATGGATGGCGTTCATGGTGATATTGGATCGCCGGGGCACGAAGGTGTCATTGCCGACCGTCAGGGTTTCAAGGCGAATGCCGTGCCGGCCGTTGTGGGCAATGGCATTCTGAGAGAGGCTGTTTTGAAGCCCTCCCGCCACCTGCACCCCGTCCACACCGTTGCCCAGGGGCTCATCTGATGCATTCACGCCAATATTGTTTCCCGCAAGGAAGTTGTTGTTGGCAGTATGCAGGAAGTTGATGATGACCACCCCGCTGAGTCGGTTGCCCGAAATGATGTTGCCGCCGCCCTGGTTGTTGCCCAGGGTATTGTTTGACCCCCTGATGATGACGCCGTCCATTTCGTTGGGGAGGGCCATGGTGCCGGTGATGTCGGTGCCGATCCGGTTTCCGCGGACCTGGTTCGAGACGGCCAGGCTGCCTGCGAAATGGATGCCGGCCGTAAGGACAGCCCGGTCCTGGCTGTTGCCCGAAACCAGGTTGTTGAGGATGGTGTTGAACGGCCCCTGAACCATGATGCCGTCCCGGCGGTTGCCCAGGGCCTGGGTGCCGGTGACGTCGGTGCCGACCAGGTTGTCGCGAACCGTGTTGTACCAGGCAGAGCTGGCAAGCACGATGCCGGCCATGTTTGCTCCGGAAACCAGGTTGTCAAACACCTGGTTGTAGCCCTCATCCCCGGCCACGCGGATGTTGGTGTTGTTCGGACGGGCCTCGCCGCCGCTGCCGTCGGTTCCCAGTAAGTTGCCCCGGATGATGTTGTAGCCGACCGGGTTTCCCTGGCCCCCGACGGCCAGGGAGGCTATGTCGATGCCGGTCTTGGTGTTGCCTGCGACCAGGTTGCTTTTCTCCTGGCTGTCACCTCCGATGAGGTTGTACGAGCCCTCGATGCCGATGCCGAAGTCGTTCGCCAGAGGGGTGCTGCCGTCAGGGCCGATGCCGATGAAACAGCCCTCCACGGTGTTGTTGTTGCTTCCGATCTCGATGCCGATGCCGTTCACTATGTTGCCGTCCGACAGACCCGGTTGAAAGCCGATGATCACCAGCCCTTTGATGTAGCTGCCATCCGATCCGGGGTAGAGACGCAAGCCGTTCACCCCGATGCCGGTCTCGCCCGTGCCGGCCAGGGTGCCGTCAAGCACCACCACCGGGGACCCGGGGGCGTATCCAGGCTGGGAAGTGCCGTCGATCGTGACCATCTCGAAGATCCCGGGCAATGCGGTCAGGGGCTGGATCACAAAAGGCGGCGCACCGCCGATGTCGAACATTATGGTGCCCCCCCCGCCGGCATTGGCCTGCTCCAGGGCGTCTCTCAGGGACCCTGCGCCGCTGTCTCCGGTATGCGTCACCACATAGGTTTCGGAAAACAGCACGATGCCGCCCTTTGCCGGCCCGTATTGATCGAGGCCGCTGGAATCGCCTGAGGTTGCTGCCCTTTCGGGCGGCAATCCCGTATTCTCATATAACGAAAGATCCGCCTGCAAGGCCGTCACTTTGACGGAACCGGCGGCGGACTGCGCATGGGAGCCTGCAGGAAACAGGATCCCCGCCGAGAAAAGGGCCAGGAGGACCAGCCCGGAAGTAATGTTTCTTATCATATTCGTGTCATGGTTTTTTTTCCGTCGGACGCCACCGGCAGCAAATCCCCCGCCCGGGAGCGGGGAATCACGAAACCGGCGCCCTCTTGCCGGAAATGTGGTACAATAAATTGTGGAAAAAAACACCGGCACCCTTAGCTGTCCGACATTAAACGCTTGTTTTATTTAAGCGCGCACTATATGTCAGGGCTTTATATATTAAAGGATTTCGGTGTTTCTTTACTTGAATTTAAGGATAACTATCCAAGAAAACAAGAAAAAAGTGGGTTAACGGGAAATAAATGCCCATGAACGGCGGGGATGCATACGTAAAATTACGTGGGGTTTTCGCGCAACGCCCAGGGGGGTGGGGCGGGGCGAACAAGGGAAGCAAAGCGCCATGAGGGCGCCGGGCAGCCTGCAGGGACCCGGGATTCGTATCAGCGGTTCTATATTTTTTTTTCCAGCAACTCCGCCTCCCGAATGGCGTTCTCCGCATATCCGAACAAGACGGGGCATTGCAGGAGGACTTCACCAAAAAGGTTCGTGATCTCCGCCGTGGAGTATTCGTGGACGATCTCATTGCGAAGCTCCTTCATGGTCCGCGCTTCAACCGCATCACCGATAACCCCTTTTTTTTCCATATACAGCAATACGTCCAGCCAGGACCGGGACTCTCCTTCTTCAATATAGGCAATGCTTCGAAAGACTTTGCTGAACAGGATATCCGTGACGCGTGCGAAGCGGCTCGTAAGGCCTTCAAATGCGTCCATCCCCTCGGGGGAAAGGTTGTTCAGGTCGAAGGACTGTTTGCAGATGCCATAGGACCGCTGAAGCCATGCCATGGCATTTTGCAGGTCTTTGACATTTTCCTTGAGCAATTCTAGCGGATCGGTCTTTTTCATAGGACCCTGGAGTTTTCAAGGGCGTAACGCTCAAAGGCAGAGCGGGGAGCTGCGGTAATCAACAAATCAATTTTCCGGTTTCCAAAGAGGTCTTTCAAGCGGGTGCGGATCTTAAGTTTATCCGGCAGCCGCAGGTTTTGACTGATTATCAGCAGGTCGACATCCCCTCCCCTGGCGTTGTCGTCAAGCAGGGAGCCGAAAAGCCGGACCTCTGCACCGGCATCAAACTGCCGGACAACTTCACAAATCTGTGCTTTCTGTTCCTGTGTCAGCCGCATCTTTCCCGGATCTTGCCTCAGGCTAATTTATGAAAAAAAAACGGTTTACCGTTTCTTGTAGTACACGGTCATCACGGCCAGGTAGACCACCCCGGAGATGAGCAGGGCGGTGGCGGCCCCGGCTTCCAGCCCGGAGGGGATCAGCAGCAGGCTGGATGCCACCAGGGTGACGCCGGTGATCACGTAGGTGTTGCGGATGGCCTTGCCCTGGCCGCGTGCCTCCAGGAAGCGGTTCAGAAAGCCGGCCATGCCGTGCATCAGCATGGCGGCGCTTACCGGGAACACCAGGGCGATCACCGGCACAAAGTCTTCGCTGTAAAAGAGGCGGATGAACGGGCCGATCAGCACCCAGGTCAGGGCCAGTCCGCCGAGCGCCAGCATCACCGTGATGAACAGCAGGGTCCTGGACAGGGACTGCTGCGTGGCAAAGTCGCGGAAGTAGGCCGTGGCGATGGCCGTGGGCAGCAGCTCCAGCACCCGCGTGATGGCCAGGGCCAGGGCCAGGAAGCCGACGCCGGAGTTGTCTGGACTGAAATAGCTGACCATGATGGTGGTCAGGCTGAGGCTGCCCGCATAAAAGAGGCCGCCGGTATAGATGTGCACCCCGAACTTGCGGTTGTACATCCACAGCTCCCGGATGCGCCGCCTGAGCGAATGGAACGACACCCGGATGCGCAGCAGGATTGCGGCATACACGACGAAGAAGGCCGTGAGGTACAGGCCCCAGACCACCCCCAGCCGGCTGCCCTGAAAGTCGCCCAAAAAGAAATACACCCCCAGGGCCCCCGCAAACAGCACCACCTTGGGCATGAAGCGCGAGGCCGAAAGGGCCCGGATGCGGTTGTCGGCCTTGAGCAGGGTGTCGAAATAGGGCATCAGCAGGAAGATCCAGCCAAAGGGCACCAGCATCAGGAAAAAGCGGGTCAGCCCCTTGTTTTCCAGGTTGTTGTCCAGCAGTCCGTATCCGACGAAAAACACGGACATGACCAGAAACAGCACCAGCAGGACCACCAGGCTGGCGCCGTAATACTCGCGGGTGCGCTGCAACCGGTGGTTGAGCACGATGGCCCGGCTGCCCGAATAGAAAAAGCCAAAGGTGAAGATGATCTTGCCGAATTCGAAGATGCTGTCCAGGAAGGCGAAGTCGCCGTAAGCACGGGGGCCCAGGAACCGGGTGAATACGATGCTGGTGACCAGCGCCAGGGGGATGCCGAAGAAGTTGGCGGCGTACAGCATGGCGACCTGGCGCACGCGGGGACTGCGGCGGGAGCGCGACAGAAACTGACGGAAATGATAGTACAGGTAGGCGCGCATGCTCTTGTGCAGCATCACGCCTTCCGGCAGGTCCATGTCATGGTCGCCGGCCGGATGCGCCCCGCGGGCTTCTTCCTGGCCTCCCTCCTTCCTGTGGTGATCCTCTGCCTGGCCGGGCCGTTCGGTCATGGGTCGCGCTCGTTGTTAAAGGTCGTACGTATCGAATGGGGTCCTCACCTCTTTGAAACCCAGTCCGCGAAGCCTGGCCAGCGCTCCGGGCACATGGCTCAGCAACTGGGACGGGTGGTGGGCGTCGCTGTTCACCATGACGGGAATGTCCAGCTGCAGGCATTTTTTCAGGATGTCGTCGGATGGGAAATACGCCTCCGTCTTGCCTGTATAAACCCCGCGCGTGTTCAGCTCCACGATGCTGCCGGCCCCTTTCACGGCCTCCAGCAGGCGGTCGGTGAGTTCCGTATACCATGGCTCGGTGGTGCCGAACAGCTGCTCTTTGTTGTGCATCTTCACCTTGTCCAGGTGTCCGACGATATCCGGTTTCTGGGTCCTGACCATCTCGATGCTCTGCTCGTAATAGGCCGTGACGGCCTTTTTCGGATCGCCCCCGAACACCTCGTCCACGCCTTTGAAATACCCTTCGGCCGGCCCGTCGATGAACCAGATTCCGCCGCTTTGGGGGTGCCGCACCAGGTGCACCGACCCGATACAATAGTCTAACGGAATGTCGCGGGTAAATATTGAATAATCGTCGGACAGGCCGGGAATATAATCGATCTCCAGTCCGAGGTAGAGGCGGATCTGTTGGCGGTACTGCTCGCGCAGCCGCTTGCCTTCGGCCACATACTCCGGCAGCCGCGCCGCCTTGATGCTCCATTCGTTGTCGAGCGGCAGGGGCGAATGGCCGGAGAAGCCCAGGGCGTCGAAGCCCTCTTCGATGGCCGCCAGCACGAAATCCTCCATGGCCAGCTTGCCGTCGTCGTAATGCGAGTGGGTGTGGTAATTGTATTTTGCCATGCACAAAAATACAATTATTGGCGCGAAAACGGATGTGGGGGAGCGCTACGCCACGGACGTTTTTTTGGCGGTTTGCTTCAGCTGGATCATGGAGGTGATGATGTCGATGGCGACCAGGTTCTCCCCCCCCTGGGGCACGATGATGTCCGCATACCGCTTGCTGGGCTCAATGAACTGCAGGTGCATCGGCTTCACAAACCGCTCGTAATGCTCCAGCACATCGATGAACGACCGGCCGCGCTCCTGGATGTCCCGGTATATGATGCGCATGAGGCGGTCGTCCCCGTCGGCATCCACGAAGATCTTCATGTCCATGCGGTCCCTCAGCCGCGGGTTGGCCAGGGTGAGGATGCCTTCGAGGATCACCACCTCGCGGGGCAGCACCGGCACCGATTCCTTGGCCCGGGCGCATGTCAGGTAGGAATAGATCGGCATGGGAACCTCCTTGCCCTCGCGCAGCATGTCCATGTGCTTCACCAGCAGGTTGACCTCTATGGCGCTGGGGTGGTCGAAGTTGATCTTGGCGCGCTGCTCGGCCGACAGGTGGCCGTTGTCTTTGTAGTAGGCGTCCTGGTAGAGCACCGATACGCTGTCCTTGGGCAGGCGCTTCACGATCTTCTTGACCACGGTGGATTTCCCGGAGCCGGAACCACCGGCGATTCCAATGATGAGCATACGCAATGGGGTTGTCGGTTTTCTCCGGAAAGATAAAAAGAAAACCGGGAATGGCATTTGATTATCTTTGCAAAAACCGGCCGTCCCAATGATCTCTGAGTTCATTACCCTCCCCTGGCAGCACATCCTGCTGGTCATTGCCGCCGGGGTGCTCTGCGGCTTCATCAATACCCTGGCCGGGAGCGGCTCGCTGATCAGCCTGCCCATTCTGATGTTCGTCGGGCTGCCGCCCAACATGGCCAACGGCACCAACCGCGTCGGGGTGTTCATCCAGAACCTGGTTACCACCAAGACCTTTCACAGCCGCGGACTGCTCGATACCGGGCTGGGCTGGAAGGTGGCCATTCCCGTGGTGGCCGGCAGCATCACGGGCGCCCTGGTGGTGCTGGAGCTGCCCGACCGGGCCGTGGAGGTGGTGGTGGGCATCGTGCTGCTGGTCATGCTCATCCCCATGTGGTTTAAACCGCGGCGGTGGCTTGAGGGCAAGGACCTTACGGGGCATAAGATCAACAAGCCCCTGCGCTGGGCCCTCTTTTTTGTGATCGGGGCCTATGGTGGTTTCATCCAGGCCGGGGTGGGCATCTTCCTGCTGTCGGCCCTGGTGCTGAACCTGGGGTGCAACCTGGTAAAAGCCAACGCCCAGAAGGCCATGATCAACCTGGTGCTCACCGCCTTCGCCCTGGCGGTATTCGCCTGGCACGCCCAGATCGACTGGGGCGTGGGCATCGCCCTGGCGGCGGGCAATGCCGTGGGGGGCTACCTGGGCAGCCACTGGGCCGTGAGCTGGGGACCGCAGTTTGTGCGCTGGGTGGTCATGGTGGTGGTCGTGCTGGCCGGCGGCAAACTGCTGTTTTTTTAATAACTTTATGCCATGTTTGTCAAGGAGCAGATTGCCGGCAGCATGGGGGCTTCCCGGCAAGTCATGAGACTTTAAATGCATGAATAACAAGTGGTACGCCGTATACACCCGGTCCCGCGCGGAGAAACGCACCCACGCCCTGCTCCTGGAGCGGGGGGTGGAGGCCTACCTGCCCCTGGTAACCTCCTGGCGGGTGTGGAGCGACCGCCGCAAACAGATCGAGGTGCCGCTGCTCAACTCCTACCTGTTTGTATGGACAGACCCATCCGACTATAACAGGTACCTGGACATACTGAATACGGCAGGGGTGGTGCGCCTGGTGGGTTTCGAAGGCCGGCCGGTGCCGATCCCCGAGGTTCAGATCGAGACACTGAAGCGGCTGAGCAAGGAAGGGGTCGACATGAAGTGCCTGGACGAATCCCCGCCACGCGGCACGCCGGTGACCATCCAAAGGGGACCGCTCAAGGGGTTGCAGGGCGAGGTGGTTCACAGCGGCAACGGCAGGCAGGTGGTCGTGCGGCTGGATACGCTCGACAAGTGCATCACGGTGAATGTGCCGCTGGTCCAACTGGGAATATAACCAACTGAAACCAACCATATGAAGAAGATTTTATCCGTCGTCGGTGCCCGGCCCAATTTCATCAAGATCGCGCCGGTCGACAAAGCGTTCCGCAAGTACGGCAAGGCCGTGCAGCACCGGATATGCCATACCGGCCAGCATTTCGACGAGTGCATGTCGAAGGTGTTTTTCGATGACCTGAAAATGCCCAAGCCGGCATTCTACCTGGGGGTGGGCGGGGGCAGCCACGCCTCCCAGACGGCCCGCATCATGCTGGAGCTGGAAAAGGTGTTCGAGGCCGAGAAGCCCGACCTGGTGATCGTGCCGGGGGATGTGAACTCGACCCTGGCGGCGGCCCTGGTAGCCTCCAAGATGGGCATCCCCATAGCCCACGTGGAAGCGGGGCTGCGTTCGTTCGACAAGACCATGCCGGAGGAGATCAACCGCATCGTGACCGACGTGGTGTCTGACTACCTGTTCGTGACCGAGCACAGCGCCATGCGCAACCTGCGCGACGAAGGGGCCGATAACGACAAGATCCATTTCGTGGGCAACACGATGATCGACACCCTGGAAGCGCATTACGACCTGATCGAGGCTTGCAGCGTGACCGGGGACATGGGGCTCAACAAGGGAGAATACATCCTGGCCACCTTCCACCGCCCCACCAACGTGGACGACAGGGAGAACCTCTCGGCCCTGATGACGACCCTGGGCCGCCTGGCGGCAGAGAGGCGTCTGGTGTTCCCGGTGCACCCGCGCACGCGCAAGAACATCATGGCGTTCGGACTGGATAAGGACATCCCGGAAAACCTGACCCTCACCCAGCCCCTGGGCTATATCGAGTTCCTGTCGCTGATGCGATACGCCGAACTGGTGATCACCGACAGCGGCGGAATACAGGAGGAAACCACCTACCTGAACGTACAGTGCATCACGGTGCGCAAGAATACCGAACGCCCCGTAACCATGGATGTGGGAACCAATCACCTGGTGGGCACCGACCTGGAGAAGGTGGAGAAGACGGCCATGGACATTCTGGGCGGCGTGACCAAACCGGGGCGCATCCCGGAGATGTGGGACGGCAAAGCGGCCAAACGCATTGCGGCCATAATCATGGAGGACGAATAGGACGATGAGCGACCCGATCAAGCACGAATGCGGCATTGTGATGCTGCGCCTTCTCAAGCCCCTGGAATACTACCTGTCCCATTACGGCACGTCCTTCTACGGCCTCGACAAGCTTTACCTGCTGATGGAAAAGCAGCACAACCGGGGACAGGACGGGGCCGGCATCGGATGCATCAAGCTGGACATGGAGCCGGGGACACGCTACATGAACCGCCTGCGCAGCAACCATCCCAACCCGATCAAGGAGCTGTTCGACACCATCCACCAGGGCATCCACCGCGCCAGCAGCAACCACCCGGAGCGGCTGCAGGACGTGGGCTGGCTCAAGGAGAACCTCGCGTTTACGGGCGAGGTGTTCATCGGCCACCTGCGCTATGGCACCTTCGGACAGAACGGCATCGAGTTCTGCCACCCCTTCCTGAGGGAGAACAACTGGATGTCCAAGAACCTGATGATCGCCGGCAATTTCAACCTCACAAACGTGGATGAGCTGTTCCGCAGCCTGGTGACCATCGGTCAGCATCCGAACGAAACGAGCGACACGGTCACCATCCTGGAGAAGGTGGGCCACTTCCTGGATGACGAGAACGAGGACCTCTACCGGCGGTTCAAGCAGGAAGGTCACTCAAAAAAGGAGATCTCCCCCCTGATCGCCCAACACCTGGACCTTGGCAATGTGCTGATGAATGCCAGCAAGTACTGGGACGGGGGCTATGCGATCACGGGCATGCTGGGCCACGGCGATGCCTTCGTGATGCGCGACCCCCATGGCATCCGGCCGGCTTATTACTACCACAACGACGAGGTGGTGGTGGCCGCCAGCGAGCGCCCGGCCATCCAGACGGCCTTCAACGTGCCGCTGGAAAACATCCGGGAGGTCGCCCCCGGCCATGCACTCATCGTGAAGCGCGACGGCCGCGTGTCGGAAACCCTGGTGAAGCAACCCGGACGCCGGGCCGCCTGCTCCTTCGAACGCATCTATTTTTCGCGCGGCACGGACGCCGGCATCTACCAGGAGCGCAAGGAGCTGGGGCGGAGGCTGGTACCATCCATCCTGAAGACCATCCATTACGACCTGGAGAACACCCTCTTTTCCTACATCCCCAACACGGCCATCGCCGCATTCAAGGGCATGGTGGAAGGCCTCAACCGCTTCTGCGACGAGGAAAAGGCAGACCGCCTCAGGGAGCTGTACGGCAGGGCCCTGCAGGGACGGGTCGCGTTGGGCGAATCCGCCGGCGGGGCAAACCTCGAAGAAGAAGTGTCCCGCATCCTGCAGCTGCGGCCCAGGGTGGACCAGATCGCGGTGAAGGATGCCAAGCTGCGCACCTTCATCACGGAAGACACCAAGCGGGACGACCTGGTGGCCCATGTGTATGACGTGACCTACGGGGTGGTGCGGCGCGGGGTCGACACCCTGGTGGTGATCGACGACAGCATCGTCAGGGGAACAACCCTGAAGAAAAGCATCGTGCGCATCCTCGACCGGCTGGGGCCGCGCATGATCGTGATCGTCTCCTCGGCGCCCCAGATACGCTATCCGGACTGTTATGGCATCGACATGACCAAGCTGGGCGATTTCATCGCATTCAGGGCGGCCATTGAATTGCTTAAGGAGACCGGGCAAAGCGGGGTGATCAGCGAGGTGTACAAAAACTGCAAGGCCCAGATGGCCCTGCCCGCCGCCGAGACCATCAACTGCGTCAAGGATATTTACCGCCCGTTCACCCCGGAACAGATCTCGGCACGCATCGCCCGGATGCTGCATCCTCCGCAGGTGCAGGCCCACCTGGAGATCGTTTTCCAGACCATCGAAGACCTGCATGCGGCCTGCCCGGAGAATACGGGCGACTGGTATTTCACGGGGAACTATCCGACCCCGGGAGGCAACAAGGTGGCCAACCGGGCCTTCATCAACTACATCGAGGGGAAGAACGAACGGGCCTACTGAGACAGCGCGACCCCGCCCGCCCCGTCCGGGGCCAGGCAACCGGAAATGCCGGCGGCCCGGGACGGCAAGCGACCGGAGCGTATCCCCGGGTAAAAAAAGAGCCGGCGCATGGCGCCGGCTCTGCAAATTATGGCGTGATCTGTGTTCAGGCCTTGGTCAGGTTGTGTTGCACCGCATAGCGCACCAGCTGGGCGGTGTTGTGAAGCTGGCGCTTTTTGAAGATGCGCGCCTTGTGCACCTCCACGGTGCGCTTGCTGATCTTCAGCTCCTCGGCAATCTCCCGGGCGGTCAGCCCTTCGGCGAACATGACCAGGATCTCGCGCTCCCGGGCAGAGAGGGCCTCCTCCTTGAGCTCCTTTTCATGGTGCCCGGTGCTGGCGGCAATGAAGTAGGGGGCAATGATCTCGGCCACCCGGCCCTTGAACCAGGTGTGCCCATCCCTCACGGCCGAAATGGCCTCGACGAGCACGTCGGTATTCTCTTCCTTCAGCAGGAAGCCTTTGACTCCCGACTGAACCGATTCCAGGATGACGTCCTTGGCCATGTAAGTGCTGAGCATGATGATCTTCAGGTCCGGATACATCCTCAACAGCTCCTTGGTCCCATAAAGCCCGTCGTGGTAAGGCATGTCGTAGTCTATCACCACGACATCCGGTTTTTTTTCTTTCGCGACCCTCACGGCGTCCTGTCCGTCCTTGGCTTCCAGGATGACCGGGTTCTGAAAGGATTTTTCCTCCGCCAGCACGCGCTTGAGGCCTTCTCGAACCATCGTGTGGTCATCGACAATCAGGATTTTTAACATACCCGTTTATTTTTTCTTGGTTTGTCCACTTATTCTAACCCTTTGCACGAACCTGCCTTATTCCTGATTGGAAAAACCGGGGCGGAGCGAATCCGCCCCGATAGCCAAATCTAAAAAACCAAATCCAGAACGATGCAGGTTGTAACAAAAAACTTATCAACAACTTACCCTTACAATTGCCATCATTTGCGCACCAAAGGGTCTTTTAAAAAGCATACAATGACAGCAACCTATTCCTTAAACAGGGAACACTTGCGGGCACCGGCGCAGGAAACACGCCGCACTTGAGTCGGAAAAGTGGTTCTCCAAATCAGGGTCTGAGCAAACCCCGGTAATCAGCCAAGTCAGTACGACAAAACTACGGCAAGAAAAGGGGGAAAGCAATACGGACTATGACGTAATTATTAGGGAAAGAATACGCAAATGTACTGATTTGCGCAATGTAGTGGCCTGTAATTCAGCGCCTCCCGGGGTGACTTATTGCACTGTCGTGAGGTTGTTCCGGATGGCGTAACGGATCAGCTCGGCCGTATTATGAATATACAGCTTCTTGAATATCTTCGACTTATGGACTTCCACCGTTCGTTTGGAAATGCTCAGCTTTTCGGCAATCTCCTTGGCCGACAGGCCTTCGGCAAAGAGGCAGAGGATCTGCTTTTCCCGCTTGGACAGATTGCTTTTTTGCTGGGGCTGTGGCTGTCCCGTGGACGCCGCGATCAGATACGGCGCGATGATCTCTGCCACATTGCCCTTGTACCAGGTCTGCCCCGCATGCACGGCCTTGATGGCCCCCACCAGCTCGTCGGCATTCCCTTCTTTCAGCACAAACCCCTTGACCCCGGCCTGTATGGCTTCCAGGATCAATTCCTTGGTCTGAAACATGCTTAACATCAGCACCTTGGCCCCGGGATATTCCTTCAGCAACTCCTTGGTCCCGTAAATGCCGTTGTAATGCGGCATATCGTAATCCATGATGATCACATCCGGCCGCATTTCCTTGGCCTTGATCACTGCCGCAAGCCCGTTTTTGGCCTCTTCGATCTGGCCGATGAAGGAGTCCTCCGCGAGCATCCTGGAGAGCCCTTCCCTTACCATGGCATGGTCATCGACTATCAGCAGTTTAATCGCCACAATTTTATGTTTTTTTTGTCCTAATCAACAAATGTAGTGTTTTTTTTTGTTTTTTCAACCGGCTCGTTCATTTTCAGAATTCCCGGACTGGACGGGTTTTTCGCACTTGTAATCTTCGTATTGTTTTGTCGGGTATACGTAAATCATACTAAAAAGTTCCAAAATACCTACGTTAGCCAAGGGGTGCCTTCAGGTCGAGCCGGAAATATTTACCCGCTGCCGATTGCCAGCCCAACTCGCCGCCCATCAGATCGGCCCTCTTCTTCATGATCCTTAAACCCATTCCCTTTGTGAACGAATCCTTTCCGCAGCCGTTCCCATTGTCCAGCAGGTGCATCCGCAATTGCCGGCCGGTCACCTCCAGGCGAAGGGATATTTTGGTCGCGTCGGAATGCCGGACTACGTTGGCAAGGCCCTCTTCGATGATGTGGAACAGGTGGGTGCGAAACGCCTTGCTGGTGGTTTCCGGCAACGGATCCTGCCGGCAGTAGGTCCTTATGTCGCCAAACTCTTCAAATTTCTTCAGCAGGGTGGAGATGGCCTGGTTGATGTCTTCCTGGTACTGGTACCCTTCGGCCAGCCTCGAGGTGGCCTGCCGCAACTCCGCAATGGCTTCGCTTTGCTTTGCCAGAAGCTCCTGAACTGTTTTTCGTGGGATGGCTTCCTGCCCTCCGGCAAGCTGTTGCTCCAGGGCGAGTTTGACCGAGACCATCATCGGACCGATATGGCCGTGGAGCTCGCGCGACAACCGGTGCCGTTCGTGCTCCTCTCCCATGAAATAGGCACCGTGGGTGCGGTCCATTTCCAGGGCCAGCGTTTCCAGTTCTTCCCGCCGGCGGTCGGCTCCTTCCTTTGCGGCCATGCCGCGAAACACCACCAGGGCGGCCATGCCCTGATCCAGTTCCAGGTAGTCGTAAGACACATCCGACGAAAACAACCCGCCTTCCTTGTTCATGAATTCCACCCCGCCGGCATGGGTTACCCGGCGGACCAACGCCTGGCGCAGAGCCACCGGGTTGGGCGAAAGGTTGGCATACCGCAGGCCGCAAAACTGGCGCAGGGAAAACCCGAACAAGCGACTGGCTGCGGGGTTCACATCGACGATGGCAAAATCATCCAGTCGAACCAACAGCATCGGATCGGATGCCTGATCGAACACCCTGCGGAAAAGGGCGGGACACCCATGGTCACCGGATGGGTCTGAAGATTTGTTAACCATGCCAGTATTTCAATAACTATATACTTAACAAAGCCGTAACACCATTGTTTACCGGCAGGTCCGCCGGTTTGGGAATTTTCCGTCAATTAAAATTACTTATTTTTAATCACATGTACGTACCGTAAATGGGAAAGTTCCGTTTTTCCTTCTTATTTTTACGGCAAACGGCCCGAAAATTACCCGAAGCCGCATCCCATGTCCCTCTATATCCACAAGCTGATCCTGCAGGGTGAGCACCAGCGGCAGGACTTCAAATTCCAGGTGAACGACAGCCGCAAGATCGCCCGCACCCTGGTGGCCTTTGCCAATACGGACGGCGGCAAGCTGCTGATCGGGGTCAAGGACAACGGGGTGATCGCCGGCATACGCACCGAGGAAGAATACCACATGATCGAGGCGGCAGCCACCATGTATTGCAAGCCGGAAATCGATTTTGCCTTCCGGCACTGGACCATCGACGGCCGGAAGCTGCTGGAGGTGGATGTGGCCCGGGCCCAGGTGAAACCATGCTTCGCCCTGTCTGAGAACGACAAATGGCTGGCCTACATTCGGGTGGGGGACCAGAACATCCTGGCCAGCACGGTGATGATCAAGTACTGGAACCGCCGCAACAGCCCCGAAGGGACCATCATCCGCTACTCCGAAAAGGAACGCTTGCTGCTGCAATACCTGGGTGCCCATCCATTCATCACCCTGGCAAAATACTGCCAGATAGCCGGAATCGCCCGCTATCAGGCCGAAAACATCCTCGTCAACCTGATGCTGGCCGAACTCATTGAGATCCACCAGAACGAAAAGCATGTGTGGTTCCGGCTCAACCCAAAGGCGCCGGGGCAGGATGACTGACACAGGCAGGGGGGCGGCCATAAAAAAACCGGAAGCGCGTTGCTTCCGGTTGGTGGAGAATATCGGGCTCGAACCGATGACCTCTTGGCTGCCAGCCAAACGCTCTAGCCAACTGAGCTAATTCCCCGTTTCGTAGTTGGCAAAATTAAACTATTTTCCTAAATTGGCAAAGAAAAATGAAGCGATTATTCGTTGCCGTAAAGATCCCTCCCGGCGAGGCCATTCAAGAAGCCCTGCAGCGATACAGGCAGGAGCTGCAGGGAGAGGACATCAAGTGGGTGGAGCCTCACAACCTGCATCTTACCCTGAAATTCTTCGGAGAAACACCCAGCCGGCAGGTGGGTCCCATCGTGAATGCCCTGCAGGAGGCTGCGGCCGATTGTCCCCCGTCCTCTTTCCGGGTGGAGGGGTGCGGCACCTTTGGCAGCCACCGCATACCCCGGGTGATCTGGCTGGGCATCCGCAAGGCCGATGGACTCACCAGGTTGTACGAAAGCGTGAACAAGCATTTGTCACCCCTGGGATACCTGCCGGACAAAAAACTGTTCACCCCCCATCTTACCCTGGGCCGCATCCGGGAATTGCGTGATTTGCACAGACTGCACAGTATCGAGAGCGAACTGGTCGATGCGGTGTTCTCCCGGGTGGATCTGAGGGAATTCGTGCTGATGGAAAGCTTTCTGCGGCCCCGGGGACCTGTTTACAAGGTCATGCAATCGTTTGGCCTTGGAGAGGGCCAGAGGGCCTGAAACCGCCTGAATATGCCCCGGTTTAATGGGCGGAGTCCGCTCTTCTGCGGGGGGACCGGACAGACATCCCTGTGATTTTTACTGAACCACCACCTTGCGCACCAGGTGTTCAACGCCCCCGGCCACGCGCACGATGTAAACGCCGGGGTTGACCGGGAAGCCGAGCTGATGGTCGCTGCCTGGCCCCAGCTCCTGCTCCAGCACCAGCCTTCCGATCGCGTCGTACACCTGCAGCTGCCTGTCTGGCAAATCGCTTCCCAACGACAGGTACAGGTTCTGCCCGTAGGCATGGATGCGTGCCTGCGAACCGCCGGCCAGCAGGGGCACCCGGGTCGAAATATAATCCGGGTCGCCATACCCGTTCTGCTGCACCAGCATGCCCATGGAGATGCGCGTGACCTGCGCGGCATATTCCGGATTGGTGTTATCCACCACATCCCGGGGGGTATGGTAGAAAGGGGTGCGGCGGTCTTCATAAAAGAATATCGCCGGATAGCCCTGCTCGTAATAGGCCTGGCTGTCTGAATAGCGCACCACGCTGTTCGACAGCACGTGCTGCAGGTCGGTGTACCGGGAGGTGATCTCCCGCGCCAGGTTGGTTACGTGGTCTGATCCATCATAGTACTGGAGCTGGATGGCCCATTGCTGGGGCGACCGGTCGGTGTGGCTGATCATGTCGTTGTTGAGCATCATGGCGACGGTCTCTCCCCGGGGTGCCGCACGGGCGGCCTGGTAACGGCTGCCGTGCAAGCCAAGCTCCTCGGCCCCGTAAGCCATGAACTGGATGGTATAACGGGGCTGGTAGCCTTCCGCCTTGAGGATGCGCGCCACCTCCAGGGCGGCGGCCACCCCGCTGGCGTTGTCATCGGCGCCCGGCGCTTCTGCAAATGGATCATCGGGGGCCGACACGACGGAATCGTAATGAGCACCCATGACATACACCGAATCAGGGCGCTGATAACCCGTCAGGGTCGCAATCACATTGTACTGCCATTGCTGGTAAGACTGGTTGCGAAACGTGTAGGAGAGGTAGAAGGAGTCCAGGCGCGCATTGTAATACCCATAGGAAACGAATTGATCACGGATCCACCGGGCCACCTGCCGGCGGTTGGGCGCCAGGGCAAAGCGGGTGCCCATTTGCTCCATGCTTTCCATCGCGTCCTGTATCCTGGCCGGATCGACCAGGGAGGTGTAGCGCGTGATCACAGAATCCAGGTCGTAGGGGATGTGGGGGGCGGGCGCCGTGTTCCCCTGTCCGGAGGCGGTCATGGCCGGGAAAACTGCAAAAACAAGCAGGATCCGGCCTAAAAAGCGGCGTAAACTCGTAGACGTGTTCATGGGGAATCTATTCGCAAAATACGTGCCATGAATGTGAACATCTTCCGGCCGCAAAGCCGCTACGGGAAGCCTTTCCCGGACCATCCCGGACAACCGTCCCGGCACAGTGGGCAGCACCCCGCTCCTTGCGGCCATTTTAAGTGTTTCGTGCAACCGGAACCGGGACCACCACGCTACGTCAATTGCGTATTGCTGATTTGCAAGGTGTTCTCCGGATAATGATGCCTTGTTGATAATTTTACGGGGTTAATTATGTGTTTTGTTTAACAAAAAACCTACTTTTACATAAATTTTTAGATTTCTTACGACCAGGGTCCGGCTCCGCTCCATGAATCAGGCATGGACACAAAACGCAAAATCACCGGCCCGCGAGGTGGAATACTAGTATGAAACAAGTACTGTCCATTGGATTGTTTTTCGTTTTACTGCTTACGCAAACACCCGTAGGATATGCTTCCGTCTCCCGGCCTGACACCTGGTCCACCCCCGTCCACGAAGATGTGTGGCCCGGCAGCCCCGGCATGGCTGATCACGGCCCCCTTTCCTGGGGAGGGGTGCTGATCCGGTCTGAATACGATGCCTTGCCCGGAAAAGAGACCGCCAATCTGATGGCCATGGCGACAAAACCCAACCCGCCTGAAGATTCCCGCAGCCAGAAGGTACCCACCACCGGGCATCTCAGCCAGAGGCACACCCTGGTGCTGATCCTGATCCTGGTGCTGATGACCGTCGTGGGCGTCCTTCGATTGTGGCTTGTGCCCCCGCAGGAAAACCGGGATTAAGTCCCCCGTGACAATCCTTTGATTTACTCCTCCGTTTGCCGGCGCGAAAAGCTCTTGCCTGAGAATTCGGGAAGGGACCGGCCTTCCCCCCATGCCTTGCCGAAGAACCTCCTTAAAAGGACGTTTTTGGTCCGTCCGGAGAGGCGGTCCAGCCGGCTTCTTTTTTTCATCACCGTTTTATAGGCCCACATGCTCCAGCGCTCAGCCCTGGTGGTGTAGCCCTTTTTCACGCTGAGGCGGCGGTTTTGCAAAAGCTGGTGGTGCAGGTCGATGCCCACCGGACAGACCTCGGTGCATTTCCCGCAGAGGGTGGAGGCAAAGCTCAGGTGTTTGTATTCATCGAGCTTGCCCAGCATGTGGGGGCTGATGATGGCGCCGATGGGGCCACTGTATACCGTCCCGTAAGCATGCCCTCCTATGTGGCGGTAAACCGGACAGGCATTCAGGCAGGCTCCGCAACGGATGCAGGACAGGCTGCGGCGCTGCGGGGTGGCGGCAAGCAGGCGGCTGCGGCCGTTGTCGACAAGGACCACAATCATCTCATCGGGACCGTCGGTTTCTCCGCGGGCCCGCGGGCCGCTTATCAGGCTGTTGTAGGCCGACAGGCGTTGCCCGGTACCGTAAGTCGACAACAAGGGCCAGAACAGCTCCAGGTCCGCCACAAACGGCAATATCTTTTCGATGCCGGCAACAACGATATGCACCCTGGGGGCGGCCATGGAGAACACCCCGTTGCCTTCGTTCTCGGTCAGTGCCACCGATCCGCTGTCTGCGATCAGAAAATTGGCTCCCGTGATGCCCGCCCCGGCCTGAAGGAATTTTTCCCTCAGGGTGTTGCGTACAAAGCGGGTGATTTTTTCGGGACTGGAGCCGGGCGGCAGGCCGAATTTTTCGTGGAATATTTGCGCGACCTCCGCGGCCGATTTGTGCATGATCGGGGTGATGATGTGGTAGGGGCGGTCTCCGGTGATCTGAACAATATACTCGCCCAAATCGGTTTCCAGGCAGTCGATGCCGTTCTTTTCCAGGCATTCCGTCAACCCGATTTCTTCGGTGAGCATCGACTTGGACTTGACCACCATCCGGATGCCGCGTTTCGCGCAGATGTCGGCCACGGCCGTACGCGCTTCCTGGGCGTCCTGTGCCCACACAACCTGCCCGCCCCGGGAGGTAAACTGCTGCTCGAACTGCTTCAGGTGGTCTTCCAGGTGCTCCAGCACGAAGTGCTTTCGAAGGCCCGCGCGCTGCCTTGCCAGGGTGAGGTTGGAGAACTGTTCCCTTCCCTGCCTGAAGGCCGCATCGTAATGGGCAATGTTTCGGTTGACCACCTCAAAATGGGCGGTGTCGGCCGACTTTTCTGCGGCATCTGTTAAAAATTGCTCCTGTTCCTGATGCATGCCCGGCGGGATTAACGGCAGGGGATTTTGCTGATGCGCCTCTCGTGCCGGCCGCCTTCAAAACGGGTGGAGAGAAACACATCGATGATGGCCCCTGCTTCTTCGAAAGAAATGAAACGGGCTGGCAGGGCAAGGATGTTGGCATCGTTATGTGCCCTCGCCAGCCTGGCGATCTCGACGGTCCAGCAAAGGGCCGAGCGGATTCCCTGGTGTTTGTTGGCTGTCATATTGGCCCCGTTGCCGCTTCCGCACATGATGATCCCAAATGAGAATGTTCCGGCTTCCACGTCAAGGGCCAGGGGGTGAATATAGTCGGCATAGTCCGCACTTTCTTCAGAACCGGTTCCATAATCCACACACTCAATGCCTTTTGACTGAAGGAGGCCCCTGATCTTCTCCTTGAGAGCAAAGCCTGCGTGGTCGCTGCCCACAGCAATTTTCAGTCCAATACTGTCCATTGTTGAAAAATATTTTACGTCCGGTTACCCGCAAAACTACAAAGAAAATCTACACTTTTCCTGTTGAAGCAGTTAGCATCCGACGAAAAAACAGGAATAACTGAATCCATCCTTATTTATGGACTGGAGGCCACAACATTGTGTTTTTTCAACAGCCGTTTGTTAAAAACCCGGCATCCGTTGCTCGTAATTTTTCATTGATTTTTTGCCTTCCGTTCGCCTGTTTTTTTATTGGCACTTATTTTGAATTTTGCAAGCCCCGGGGCGGTGAATTTATCAGATTTTACTGACAACCTATCAACAAAAAACCATCGTTGCGCCCCCTGTGAATAAACCGGTTTTAATGAACAGCGACCGCTCTTAACAACTTGTTGAAATCTCTGTTAAATAACTATAAAACAACAATCTATAAATATGACAGCCGTTAATACCTTGTTGATATGTTTTGATAAGCCCGCTTGTCAAGTTTTCTGACGAATTTTTATTCACCTGGCCAACAACGACAACAACAACAATGAGAATTTGATTTTATTTTAAATATGTTATTGGTAGGGTTGGGGGTGGAAAGTCCCTCAGGCTTTGTCGTTTCGTCGAAAAAAATAGAAATACTTGCTTTTGGGCTAATAAAAAATAGGGTTTGTGGTAATTGTGGGATTTGAATTTTATCGTAAATTTGCCAAAACCGATATTTTTGATTAAATTACCATAGTATTTTTCGTTGCGGCATATCGGTTAAAAACCGCAACAAGTCAACCATTTTTAAATTAGACGACAATGGCAAAAGTAAAGGTTCTGGTTGTAGAGGACGAAAGCATTGTAGCCAAGGACATTCAAAACAGCCTTAAAAAAATTGGGTATCAGGTTACTACCACCCTTAATAGTGGGGAAAAGGCCATCGAGGAGATTGAGGAGAACCGGCCGGATATCATTGTGATGGACATCATGCTCAAAGGCAAGATGACCGGTATTGAAGCAGCAAACGTCATCAAGGAACGCTTCGGCATTCCCGTGGTGTTCCTGACCGCTTATGCCGACGACAATACCCTGAATAAAGCCAAGATCACCGAACCATATGGGTACATCATCAAGCCGTTTAAGGAAAAGGAGCTGCAAACCACCATCGAGATGGCTTTGTACAAGCATGAAAAAGACCTCCAGGTGAGGAAGGAACGCGACCTGTACCATTCCATCATCGAGAACAAGGAATCCAAAGACTCGATCTTCGTTCGTGCCGATTACCGGCTGAACAAGATCAATTTCGACGATATCTTCTACGTGGAAGCGCTGAAGGATTATGTGGTGATCAATACCTCTGACAACAGCTACACCACCCACACGACCATGAAGGAAATGGTGCGCATTCTGCCCGCCAGGGATTTCGTCAGGATTCACCGTTCTTTCATCGTGAACCTGAACAAGATCTTTTCGATCAAGTACCCTGACCTGGTCATCGAAGGCAAGATGAAGGTCCTGCCCATCGGGGGGCTTTACCGCAAGGAACTTTACAGCAGGTTGAACCTGATCTGATCCCCGGAAGGCATTGTTTTTCGTCGGATGGGGCTGACAGCATCCTTCCGGACTGAAAAAAAGATGAGGCACCCGTGATTTTCACCGGTGCCTCATTTGATTTCAAGGGGTTTACGCCAATTCGAAATCCAGTTCCTTTTTGAGGAAGTCGGCCCGCTTGATGCGGATGCGCACCGGGCCACCCAGCTTGTATTTCTTGCGCTTGTTGTTTCCGATGACCTGGTGGTTTTCTTCATCCAGGTAGTAGTAGTCGTCGTCCATATCGCTCAAACGCACCATGCCTTCGACTTTATTCTCCTTGATTTCCACGTAGATACCCCATTTGCTGACCCCCGAGATGAGTCCGTCAAACTCCTGCCCCACCTTGTCGGCCATGAATTCCACCTGTTTGTATTTGATGGAGTCGCGTTCGGCCTGCTGGGCTTTTTTCTCCATATCGGATGAATGCTTGCAGGCCTCTTCGTAAACAGGCTGGCTGGCCGAAGGCTTCCCCTGGGCATAATCGAACAACAGCCGGTGCACCATCATGTCGGGATAGCGCCGGATGGGCGAAGTGAAATGGGTGTAGTGGTCGAAAGCCAACCCGTAATGTCCGATGTTGTCGGTGGAATAAACGGCCTTGGCCATGGAACGCAGGGTCAGGGTTTCGATCAGGTTCTCCTCCCCTTTGCCATGCACCTCGTGCAACATGCGGTTGAGGCTGTTCGCGATGTTTTTGCGTGTGTCGGTATTGATCTTGTATCCGAACTTGGTGACGAACTCCGACAGGCTGGTCAGTTTTTCCAGGTTGGGGATGTCGTGAATCCGGTAAACGAAGGTTTTGGGTTTCTGCCCCCCCCGGGGTTTTCCCACCTTTTCGGCCACCGCCTTGTTTGCCGCGAGCATGAACTCCTCGATCAGCTTGTGGGCATCCTTCTGTTCCTTGAAAAACACCTCCAGGGGCTTGCCCTTCTCGTCGAGGCGGAACTTCACCTCCGCCCGGTCGAAGTCGATGGCACCCGAACGCATTCTTCTGGCTCTTAGCTTTTTGGCCAGGTCGTTCAGCACGGCAATCTCGCCGTGATAGGGTCCTTTGCCGGCCTCAATGATCTCCTGTACTTCTTCGTAGGCAAAGCGGTGGTCCGACCGGATGATGGTGCGACCGATCCAGGTTTTCAGGGCCCTGGCCTTCTCATCCATGGTGAATACCACGGAGTACGTGAGCTTTTCCTCCTCCGGCCTCAGGGAACAGACGAAATTCGACAGTTTTTCCGGCAGCATGGGGATGGTGCGGTCCACCAGATAAATGGACGTGGCACGGTCCAGTGCCTCCTGGTCGAGGACGCTGCCCGGCTTCACATAATGGGTCACATCGGCAATGTGCACCCCGATCTCCCATTTGCCGTCTTCCAGCCGCGTCACCGACAGGGCATCGTCGAAATCCTTTGCATCGGCCGGGTCGATCGTGAAGGTGGTCACCTTGCGGAAATCACGCCTGCGGGCAATTTCCTCCCGGGTAATCTCCACCGGAATCTGTTCGGCCTCTTGCTCCACCTGCCGGGGAAAATGCATGGGAAGGCCGTACTCGGCCAGGATGGCGTGCATCTCCACTTCGTTCTCCCCGGGCTGTCCCAGCACCTCGATGATCTCTCCGTGGGGGTTGCGGCTTTTGGCGGGCCATTCGGTGATGGACGCGATGACCTTCTCCCCGTTTTTAGCCCCCTTCACCTGGTCGAGGGGCACAAAGATGTCGACCGGCATGCTCTTGCTGTCGGCCACCACGAAGGCGTATTTTTTGCTCAGTTCCACGGTGCCCACCCAGGTCTTTTTGGAACGCTCCAGCACCTCGATGATCTCCCCTTCGATTTTGTGGTCACGGCGTTTGGGGAACAGACGCACTTTAACGATGTCCTCGTGCAGGGCATGGCCCGTGTTGCTGGAGGAGATGCGGATGTCTTCCAGGATGTCGTCGGTGATCACATAGGCCTTGCCGGTCTGTTTCATGTCGACCCGGCCCGTGATGAAGGGACCCACCTTCTTTTGCTTCTCCAGGTGCAGGGGACTTGCCTTGAATTTGCCCTTGTACACCTCTATGAGAATGCCTTCCTTGGCCAGCTTGAACAACAGCCCGGAAATGTATTTGCGGTGAGCCACCCCGTCTTCACCGATGCCTTTGGCCACCTGTTTGTAATTATAGACCCCCCTGGGGTTGGACAGGAACAATTGGGTGATGCGTTCGCGCAGTTGTTCGACGATCTTATCTTTGCTTTTCTTTGCCATATCCTTTCGCTTCAATTCCCTGCAATTTAAGGTTTTTTAGAACGTCCGCCCGCTTAAAAATTCGTAATTTTATGTCCCTTTGAGCGTTCATGTAGGGGGACGGCCCTGGCGATCAGGCCATCGCCATCCGACGATATTTTTAATGCCAACGTGGAATGTCCGAACAATACCAGCTGCTGCTTGCCAAAATAGACCGTTTCATCAGGCGCTATTACATGAACCGCCTGGTCAAGGGAAGCCTGTTGTTCGGGGCCGGCTTCCTCATCCTGTTCCTTTCTTTTGTCCTTTTGGAATCCGTCGGATACTTTTCCTCGGGCGTGCGGGCCGTGCTGTTAGGCATCTTTTTGGTATTCAACGTGTTCGTACTCGGACGTTATGTGCTAATCCCCTTTCTCGGCATGCTGCGCATCGGTCGGCGGGTCGGTCCACGGGAGGCGGCGCGAATCCTGGGCCAGCACTTCAGGAAGGAGCTGGGCGACAGGATCATCAACACCCTGGAGCTGAAATCCTACCTGGATAATAACCCGGCCAATGCGGCGCTCATCCTGGCCGGGATTGACCAGAAAGCTTCCCAGGCAAGCGTTGTCCCATTCAACCAGGCGGTCAACATGCGGGGAAACCTGCGCTTTCTGCCTTACCTGATTGTTCCCCTGCTGTTTACCCTTGGATTTCTGTTGTTGCAGCCCGCCTTGCTCATGGAACCGGCACAGAGGATCATACGCTATGAAACGCACTTCGAACGGCCCGCCCCGTTCGCCTTCGAGATGGAAAGCCCGGGACGCGGGTTCCGGAACGAGGACCTGGAGGTGGTTCTCCGGGCCCGGGGCAGCGTGCTGCCCGCCGAGGCCTTTATTCTATACAATGGGGGCCGTTTTGCCATGAAAACGCCGGGGAAGGGGGTGTTCACCCATACCTTGCGAAACCTGCAGCAGACCATGCAGCTGCAGGTAGAGGCCGGGGGGTTCCGCTTCGGCCCGTTCCTGGTGGAGGCCATTCAGAAACCGGCTTTCAGCCACTTCAGGGTGGATGTCCGCTACCCGGCATATACCCGGATCCCGGCCGAGTCGTACGACAACCTGGGCGATTTTACCGTAGCGGAAGGGTCCCTGGTCCGCTGGGAGTTCAACACCCGCGGTTCCGGGGAGGTCCTGTTCGTGGATGAGGGGGTGGAAGTTCCCCTGGAGGCCGTCCGTGAGGGGGTGTTTGTCAAAGAGGTAAGGGCTACGCAATCCTTTCATTACAAGGTGTATGCCTGGAATCAGGAGGCCGGGCGCGGCGATTCCCTGTCTTATTTCGTGCAGGTTCGCAAGGACCAGTATCCGCGCATCCAGGCCGAGGCTTACCAGGATTCCGTGTTGCTGGCCCATTTGTTCCACCGGGGACTGGTGCAGGATGATTACGGCTTCGACCGCCTCGAATTCCGCCACCGCATCCTGGACGGAAGGGAGGGTGGCCGGGAGGACGGCCGGGCCTTCGATACCATGCCCCTGGAGATCGATCCCCACCTGAACAACCAGCCGTTCTACCACCATTTCGACCTGCGGTCCGCCGGGGTGGGACCCGGCCAGACCCTGGAATATTTCTTCGAGGTGCATGACAACGACCGCATCAATGGACCCAAGGGTGCCCGCACCCAGGTGTATTCCTTTTATGTGCCTTCGCACGAGGAAATCCTTGCCGACTCCCGGGCGCGGGATGAACGGATCCGGGAGGAGCTTGGCAGCGGCATGGGGGAGGTGCGGCAGGCGCGTGATGAGATTGAATCCCTTAGGCGTCAGATGCTCGAATCCGACCGAATGACGTGGGAGCAGCAGGAGCGTATCCGGGACCTGCTTCAGAAGCAACAGGAGGCTGAGGAGCAGCTCAACCGCCTCAGTGAGCAAAAAAAGGAAAGCGAGGTGCGGGCAGAGCAGTTCAGCGAAACCGATGAACGACTCCGCGAAAAGCAGGAAGAGCTGCAACGCATCTTTGACGAGGTGTTGCCGGAAGAAATGAAGGAGCTGTTCGACAAGATCCGGGAAGAACTGGAGATGCTCGACCGCAACCAGATGTATGATATGCTGCAGCGGATGGAATTTGAATTCCGCGACTTGGAGACCCGCATGGACCGCGCCCTGGAGCTGTTCCGGCAACTGGAAATGGAACGCATGCTGCAGCAAAGCATGGAACAGCTGGATATGTTGCGTGAAGACCAGGAGGCGCTGTCCGACGAATCCCGCGAGGAGGCCGACAGTGAATCCCTGGCCGGGGAACAACAGGAGCTCAATGAACGCTTTGAGAAGCTGCAGGATATGCTGGAACAATTCCGGGAAAAGAATGAGGAGCTGGCGCGCCCGCAGCCACTGGAGGATACCGGGGAGCAGGAAGAACGGATCCGGGAGATGATGGAACAGGCCCTGGATCAACTGGAACAGGGAAATCCGCAACAGGCGCAGCCCAGGCAGAAGCAGGCCGGGCAACGCATGCAGGAGCTGTCGGAAATGCTGCAGGGCATGCAGCAGGGGCTGTTCATGGAACAGATGGCGGAGGATTCCAGGACCCTGCGGGAGATTATGCAAAACCTGCTGAAAAGCAGCTTTGCGCAGGAAGAGCTGATGCTCGAGGTCCGGACCATCAATGTCAATGACCCCCGGTATGTGGAGCTCGTGCAACAACAGCGCAAGATACAGGAAGACCTTGCAATGGTGGAGGATTCGCTGATCGCCCTGAGCAAAAGGCAGGCACAGATAGCCGCGGTGGTTACGCGTGAGATCGGGCAGATCCGGATGAATATGGATCAGGGCCTGCAGCACCTGGCGCAGCGACAGAGGGCACAGGGAGTCAGCCGGCAGCAGTTTGTCATGACCCACATCAACAACCTGGCCCTGCTGCTCAATGAAAGCCTGCAGGAGATGATGATGCAAATGGCCATGGCTTCGGGAATGGGGGAGGGCATGCCCCAGCAAGGGCAGGAATCTTTCGAGGACCTGAGGCAGATGCAGGAAAACCTGAACCAGATGCTGCAGGATCTGCAGGAGGGTAACATGGAGCGGCCCGGGGGGGAGGGTCAGCCCATGTCTGAATCGGAAGCCATGGCCCGCATGGCGGCCGAACAGGAGGCCATACGAAACCGGCTTAAGGAACTGGCGCAGGAGATGCTGAACCAGGGACTGGGAGACCGGGACGAACTCATGCAGCTCGAGCGCGACATGGAGCGCAGCGAATTGGATATGGTGCGCAAACAGATCACACGCTCCACCATGCTGAGGCAGGAACGGATCCTTACCCGCCTGCTGGAACATGAGAAGGCCGAGATGGAGCGGGAGATGGAAGAAAGAAGGGTGGGAAATACAGCAAATTTTTACGACATCAGTAACCCTGAAGGCGTTTTTGAGTATAACAGAATTAGAAACCGTGAGCTGGAAATCCTTCGGAGCCTGCCCGCTGGCCTGAAGCCTTTTTACCGGACTTTGGTTGAAAATTATTTCTTAAACGTTCAAGATCAATAGCATGGTTGAAAAGGTACGAAAAATCAGGGTGCCTGTTCGAAAGAAAGACGCCCATACCATTGAGGCCTTTGTGGAGAAAATCTGTGATGATTTCGGGATTTTCAACTCGTATTACGGGAACATACTTTTTACCGTCAATGAGGCCGTGAATTTCGCAGCGGGCAATGAGGCTGGCGAGGTGGATTTTGTGGATATCCAGTTCGTCAGTAAAGCCGAAGGACTGGTGTTCCAGGTTTTTCTGAGGGACAGGTTTCTGGAGATCGCCGTGTTGTTCAGCAAATCGGTGGGGGACACCCTGGAGAAGGAGGAGCTGACCGAAGAAGAAAAGAACATGGTCATGATCCGCATGCTGAGCGATGAGGTGAACCTGGATCCGGACAGGGAGATGATGGAGCTGGTGTTTTATATTTCGAGCATCAACCAGCACCTGACCCTGGAAAGGATCAAGGTACTGGATGAGTATTTCACCAAACTGCACCAACCCAAAACAGCTTGATTCAGCCAAAAAACGGAAACGGACACATTGACTTCATCTATTTGAATGTCAGCTTGCCCGGCTTTGTGGAGGAAAGGGCAAGGGACTGGATCGTGGAGGTGGTAAGGAAGGAGGGCCGCAAGGCCGGAAGCCTCACCTATGTGTTCTGTGACGATGATTACCTGCTGAACCTGAACAAAACCTATCTGAATCACGACACCCTGACTGACATCATCACCTTCGACTACAGCAAGGAACTCGGAAACATCTCCGGCGACATGTTCATCAGCGTGCCCACGGTGACCGATAATGCGGGCCAACTGGGGGTGTCTTTTGAAGCGGAAATGCACCGGGTGATCATTCACGGCTTGCTTCACTTGCTGGGATACAATGACAAAGAGGGCGGTGAGCGCGCCCTGATGCGCGACACCGAAAATTATTACTTATCTTTGTTATTTTAAAAGCTACGTATTTAAATATGTTCGATAACTACGACATCATCGTGGTGGGCGGAGGCCATGCAGGCTGTGAGGCGGCCGCCTCGGCGGCCCGGCTTGGGTCGCGGGTGCTGCTGGTGACCATGAACCTGTCTGCCATCGCCCAGATGTCGTGCAATCCGGCCATGGGAGGGATTGCCAAAGGTCAGATTGTCAGGGAGATAGATGCTCTGGGTGGTTTTTCCGGGATTGTGACGGATCACACCATGGTGCAGTTCCGCATGCTGAACCGAAGCAAGGGTCCTGCCATGTGGAGCCCCCGCGCCCAGAGTGACCGCATGTTGTTTTCCATGAAGTGGCGTGAGGTGCTGGAAGGCATTCCCAACCTGCATTTCTGGCAGGACGCGGTTACCGGCCTGCTGACGGAGAACGGGCGCGTGACCGGGGTCAGCACACGCTACGGCATCGATATTCGCGCCCGTGCGGTGATCCTTACCAGCGGGACCTTCCTGAACGGTCAGATCCATATCGGGCCGAAGTCATTCTCCGGTGGCAGGCTGGGGGAAAACAGTTCCGTCGGACTGACCCGGGTTCTGAATGACCTGGGGATCCAGAGTGAAAGATTAAAAACGGGCACGCCCGTAAGGGTTGACGGACGATCCATTGATTTTTCCCAAATGATGGAACAACCGGGGGATGAGCACCCGGGCCGGTTTTCTTTTCTGGACACCCCCCCCATGAAAAAGCAGCTCAGTTGCTACCTGACGCATACCAATGAACAGGTCCATGACATTTTACGGGAGGGGTTCGAAGACTCACCCATGTTCACGGGCAGGATACAGGGGAGCGGTCCGAGGTACTGTCCCTCCATAGAGGACAAGATCGACCGGTTCTCCTCCAGGGACCGCCATCAGCTGTTTGTGGAGCCGGAAGGCTGGAACAGCATAGAGTATTATGTAAACGGATTTTCTTCCAGCCTGCCGGAGGAGATCCAGTACCGGGCCCTGAAAGCCATACCGGGCTTCGGACAGGCCCGCATACTCAAGCCGGGCTATGCCATTGAATACGATTTCTTTCCCCCCATGCAACTCCAGTTTTCTTTGGAGTCCCGGGTGGTGGAGAACCTCTTCCTGGCCGGACAGGTAAACGGCACAACCGGCTATGAAGAGGCAGCAGGGCAGGGGCTTATGGCGGGGATCAATGCCCACCGCAAGCTCATGGACCAGGAACCTGTGGTTCTCAAGCGTCACGAGGCTTATATCGGGGTTTTGATTGACGATCTGGTGACCAAAGGCACCAACGAACCGTATCGCATGTTTACCAGCCGTGCGGAATTCAGGATCCTGCTCCGTCAGGACAATGCCGATGCCCGGCTTACCCCCCTGGGGCATGAAATCGGGCTTGCCGGGAAGGAAAGAATGGAGCGGCTGGACCGGAAACAACACATCATTCAGCAGGTGCAGGATTTTCTGGGGCGACACAATGCCGAACCGGCCGAAATCAACGCCTACCTGGAAACAGCCGGGACCGCCCCGCTGGAAAGGCCCACAAGGGTTGCCAATCTGTTGTTGAGGCCCCAGGTTTCCCTGGAGGGCCTGATTGAACACCTCAAGGAGCTGCGCCTGTTCGTGCATGGTTTTTCCGGAGAGCCTGTATACCAGGAGAGCCTGGAGTCCACCGGGATCCTGGTTAAATACGCAGGATATCTTGAAAAGGAAAGAGAGCATGCCGAAAAAATCAGCAGGCTGGAGGACATCGGACTCCGGGCGGATTTTGACTATGCGGGGATCAAGGCCCTGAGCAGCGAGGCCAGGGAAAAGCTTCAAAAAGTAAAACCGCGGAATATCGGACAGGCCTCCAGGATCAGCGGCATTACCCCGGCGGATATTTCCGTGTTGCTGGTTCATTTGGGACGCTGAGGCCGGACAGCAGGAAAATGTTTCACGTGAAACAGTTTAGGGAGCAACTAACAACTATTTTTGCTTATGGGTTCGTTGGCAGCCCTGAAGGCTCCGGCGTCTCCAAAAAACGGCGAAACCATCTTGCTTTGGGTGGGAGGGGGGACGACCATTTTATTGACGACCCTTCATCACGAACCTGGGGTCATAATGCCCGATTTTTGGCAGAAGGTGTCTGTGCTGGCATCCCCGGCGGAGTGGGTTCGGGCTGTTTGGGCAGGGTGTCCGCACGCCTGCCGGCCCGCGCGCTTGCTTGCCCTTGCCCCGGCCTTTTATGAAAAGAAGACCGTATTATGCAAAACACGCCCGACCAAACCCCAATCACCATGGAAGACCTGCAACAATGTCCGTTGTGCCACTGCCCGGACCTTGATTTTGCTTTTTCATGCCGGGACCATCTGGTGAGCCATGAATTGTTTCACGTGAAACAATGTGGGCAATGTGGGGTCCGGATGACCTCTCCAAGACCCAGTGTCCAGGACATCGGCAAATACTACCAGTCGGCCGACTACATTTCCCATGCAGACCATCCCCCGGGTCTTGTGGGGCGTATCTATTTGATTATCAGGAGGTATATGGTTGGCAGGAAATCCCGGATAATTCGTAAAGAGCTGAAAAAGAATGCGTTGGTTGTAGATATCGGCTGCGGCACAGGTTCCTTCCTGGAGGCTTGCCATGACATGGGATACAAGACGATTGGGGTGGAACCTGGTGGAACAGCCCGGGAGTTGGCAATCAAAAAGGGACTGGAGGTCGTGCCGGATGAATCATGGCTTGATGAAGGAGCCGGGGAATCCCCGGGAGCCATTACCCTCTGGCATGTGCTGGAACATATGCACTTGCCGGTCAGTGCATTGCAACGCTACAGGCGGCTTTTACCCGGAGATGGACTTCTCCTGGTGGCCGTTCCCATGAGCGGCAGTTTCGATGCCCGCTTCTACGGAAGTCGGTGGGCTGCCTATGATGTGCCCCGGCATTTGTTTCACTTCGACCAGCATGATTTGATTGACACCCTGGCGGGCCAGGGTTTTGTCCTGGAAGCCCGTCATGGTTTGTTTTTTGACAGTTTCTACGTCTGCCTGCTCACCGAACAGCAGGAGGGGAGGCTTTGGCGGCCCCTCGGGGTGCTTCGGGCATTGTGGGTCGCGACCCTGTCCAATTTGTTGGCCATGCTGCGCATCCGGCCCTGGTCCAGCCAGGTGTTCCTGTTCAGGAAATCCTTCCCTGGCCGGCAACACCCGTCCGCAACCTGCTGACCGGCAAGTGCCCGTTTCCACGGGTTCGTTGGCCCGTAAATACAGCGTCCCGCCGGCCTGATCGCCCAACGATCCTGACTTGCCTGCGCCCAGAGCCCCCCCCGCATTCCAGTCCCCCGGGGCCCCATGGCGGGTTTGGCCCGGTATTTGAATCAAATTCCCGGCAGTGACGCACGAAGCCGGGTTACGCTACGGTCAAAATCATTAATTTAGCGGAGTATCAACGGCCGCCACCGGATTCACAAACAGACCGACATGGATGCTGCAAGAGTCCGTTATTACCTGTTCATGGTGCTGACAGCCCTGCTGGCGCTGCTGTTGTCGCGTGGCCTGTTCCACCTGAGGGAAAGGGACATCGATGTGGATGAGCTGGTGGCGGATTTCCAGTCTGACTTTCTGAATAAGGAACGGCAACTGAAGGAGGCGCTGGAAGATTTTTCCCTCACTTTCAGGGAACAGGGTGAGGGGGTGCTGCAGGACCCCGGATACCTGATGGAGCTGGAACGGCAGTTTCGGGACATGGGCAATGTCTTTCTGATAGCCAGGAATGATTCCGTTATTTTTTGGTCGCATAACGCCATCCCGCTCTTCAACGAGGACATTCCGCATGATGACAACGGGGTGTTGCGCCTTCAGAACGGGTGGTATTTTTACCGCCAGGTTGTCGACGGGGGGCAGCAGTTCATGGCCTTTTCACGGCTCAAATCCAGCTACCGTTACCAGAACCGCTTCCTGGAGAACCAGTTCGGCAGGGAAACCTTTCTGCCGCAGGAGTTGTTTTTCCTGTCCGAAAAGCCAGAGGACGGTTATGCCGTTTCGGATTCAGACGGCCGCCATGTCTTTTCGGTGGTGCTTCGCCGGGAATCGGGACTGACAGAGGTGCACCCGGTCATGCAGTTTTTCTCGGTACTGCTGGCTGTGGCGGGGATGCTGGCCCTCATATTCTTTAGTTTCCGGTTTTTTTCCAGGCTGTTTTATGAAGGCCGGCAGGGAATGGCTCTGGCTGGTTTTGTTTCCGTCATGGTGGGATGGCGGCTGTTGTCGTTCCTTTTGAAGGCCCCCCCTGTATTCTATGCCGGGAAGTTGTTTTCTCCCGCCTTGTACGCCACCTCTGACATCCTTCCCTCCCTGGGCGACTTATTGATCCACGCCCTGTTTGCGAGTGTTATTGCCTATTTCCTGTATGTGCACCTGAGGGCGTTTCCCATGAGGAAACCCCCTGGCCGCAACCGCGTGGTGTTGCTGGGGGCAGCCATCTTCGGACTGATTTACCTGTTTTGCTTTTTGTTGGTGGACTTGCTGCACGGGCTGGTCATCAACTCCCAGTTGAACCTGGATGTCAATTTCATTTTCAACCTGGACATTTTCAGCCTGGTAGGCTTTTTGATCATCGGATGCCTCTTTTTCTCCTTCTTTTTTCTCAGCGTGGTGTTGTTCCGCATCGCGTTCTCATTGCTGGAGAACAAATGGCGGTTCTGGGGGGTCTACCTGCTGTCTTTTTTGATTTTCGCGCTCTGGCAATGGGTGGCTGATGGCCCTTCTTTGCTGTTGTGGCTGCTGCACGGGGTGGCCATCCTGGTGTTTGAGATGGAACGCAAAAGCCAGACCCCCAGGGCAGGGTTTGCCGCCCTGGTGGGCGCCCTCTTCCTGTTCAGCCTGGTCAGCACCTTTGCCCTTTACCGGTTCAACCAGGAGAAGGACCTGGAAAAACGAAAAACCCTGACCCTGCAGCTGGCCTCCGAACAGGATCCCGTGGCGGAGTTCCTTTTCATGGAGTTGGAGGAGGCCCTGTTTCATGACCACCAGCTTCGCAACCTGGTGTGGCTCGATCCCTACAACGACGCCGCCATCTACCGCTACCTGCAGCATCACTATTTCTACGACTTCTGGGCCAAATACGACATGCAGGTCACCGTATGCCAGCCGCAGGAGATCCTGCTGATCAAACCCGCCAACATAGAAGTCGAATGTGGTTGGTTTTTTGAGGACTATATCGAATCCTTCGGCAAACCAACCATCAGCGAGCACCTCGTGTATCTGGACAACAACACGGGCCGCAACAGCTACATCACCAGGATCCCGGTGTATATGGGGCCGGAAGAGGAGGGACCCTCCTACAATGTGTACGTGGAATTCGACTCCAAACTGATCGCCCGCGACCTGGGATTCCCCGAGCTGCTGATCGACGACCGGGTGGACCTGAACCGCGAGGTGGCCAAATTCTCCCATGCCACCTATATCAACAAGGCGCTGATCAACAAATTCGGACCGTACAATTACAGTTATGAGGCCTCTGTGTACGGGGACTTCCCGGAGGAGTTCACGGCCTTTTCCGACGACACCCACCGCCACCTGGTGTTCCGAAAGGATGACACCACCCTGATCATGATCAGCCGCCCCCGCGAAACCATGCTGGAACAGATCGCCCCCTTCTCCTACCTGTTCATCCTGTTTTTTGTGCTGATTGCGATATTCTGGCTGCTGACGAGCCGGCAGAAGCTTTCCGACCTGTTCAAGCTGAACTTCAAACGCCGTGTCCAGGTGTCGATGATCACCATGGTGGTGGTCTCTGTGCTGGCCATCGGATGGGCTTCGACCTGGTTCATCCTGAACCTCTCGGAGAATAAAAACATGGCCTTTTTGAACGAAAAGACCCACAGCGTGATGGCCGAAATGGAATTCTCCCTGGCCATGGCCGAGGTGTATGAGCTGGACGAGTCGCTGCAGCTGTTTTTGTCCGACCTCTTGCTGCGGCAGCTGAACGTCTTTTTCACCGATGTGAATCTCTATGATGTGTCCGGGCAGTTGCTGGCTTCCAGCCGGCCGAAACTGTTCGAGGAGGGGCTGACCGGCACCCGCATGAACCCGGTGGCCCTGGTGCGGCTGCGCGACCAGCACCGCAACCAGTATGTACATACCGAGAGGATCGGCAAACTGGAATACCTGTCCGCCTATATTCCGCTCAACAACCGCTTTGAGGAGCTGATGGGGTACATCAACCTGCCCTATTTTGCCAAGGAAGGGGAGTTGCGTAACGAACTGTCGTATTTTCTGGTGGCATTCATCAACATTTACCTGCTCCTGCTCGTGTTGACCATCCTGGTGGCCCTGTTCATATCCAATTTCGTGACCCGCCCCCTGCACCTGATCCGGGAAAGCCTCTCGAGGCTTCAGTTTGGACGGTCGAACGAAAAAATCGAGTGGACCCGGGAGGACGAGATCGGAACCCTGATCAAGGAATACAACCGCATGATCGATGAGCTGGGCGCCAGCGCAGAGCTTCTGGCAAAAAGCGAAAGGGAGTCGGCCTGGCGGGAAATGGCCAAGCAGGTGGCCCATGAGATCAAAAACCCCCTGACCCCCATGAGGCTGAGTGTGCAGTACCTGGAGAAGGCCTGGAAGGAAAGGACGCCCGACTGGGAAGAGCGGCTGGAGCGGTTTTCAAGGAATATGGTGGAGCAGATCGACAACCTGGCCGTGATCGCGGGGGCGTTTTCCGACTTTGCCAAGATGCCGGCCGGCAACAACCACCGCATCGACCTGCGGGAGTTCATCCCGGAGGTGACCGCATTGTATAACGACATGGAGCGGGTGACTGTGGCCCTCGACCTGCCGCCCGGGGAGGACCCCCTGTGGGTGGTGGCGGATAAAAACCAGTTGATAAGGGTGTTTAACAACCTGATAGGCAATGCCATACAGGCGTATCCCAAAGGCACGAAGGCCCAGGTGGATGTGAGCCTCCAGTTATCGGCCAGCCAGATCCGCGTCGATGTGAAGGATTATGGCCACGGCATTCCGGACAAGCTGAAAGGGAATATTTTCAGCCCGAACTTCACCACCAAGACCAGCGGAACCGGCCTGGGCCTGTCCATGGTCAAGAGCATCATCGAAAGCCAGGGCGGCAGCGTGTCCTTCCACTCGGAAGAGGGCCAGGGAAGCATTTTTTCATTCAGGCTCCCGCTGGCCGGTCCTCCCGCCACCACATAATCCGCGGCCGGCCTATCCGCAGTGCATGAACCGCCTGACCAGCTTCATGGTTTCCTCGCGGTTGCCGCTGATCTTTTCGCGCAGGTTTTCATCATTGTACGATTCCAGCCGGGTGGCGATGCCTTCGATGAGCCGGTCGGTGAATACCCCGTGCTGCTTGAAGACATCCGCCTGGCTGCGCAGGTACTCCGCGGCCTTCTTGCAGGAATAGGGGAGCTGCGCCAGTTCCGCGGTGCGGTGCTTGTGCTTGTCGTCGAAGATGTTCACGTCCACATAGGTCTTCTCGGCAAAGGCAAGTCCGTCGGGCATCTCGAAGCCGTGACGCGCCCCCACGCAGAGGCCGGCGATCAGCAGGTAGATGTCGGCCGAGCCGTCGGGGCAGCGGAACTCGAAGGTCGACTTGCCGCTGAAGTCGATCTTGTGCTCCTCTTCCAGGGGGTTTTCCTTGCTGACCATGTCGCTGGCACCGACCCATCCGAGGGGGACCCGGATGAGGGTGGAGCGGTTGCGCTCGCCCCAGCAGATGTTGGTCGGGGCCTCCTGGTGGGGTACCAACCGGAAATAGCTGGTGGGGATGGTGTTGCCGAAGGCCGACAGGGCCGGGGCCACGTCCAGGATGCCGGCGATCACCTTTTTGGACACATCGCTGATCCTGCCGTTTTCCAGGGTCACATTGCGGCCGTCCTTCATCGGTCGCATGTGGATGTGCATGCCGCTGCCCGCCTTGCCGGCCGTGATCTTGGGTGCGAAGCTGACGGTGACCCCGTACTGGTAACCCACCTGCCGCAGGATCCACTTGGCGATGATGAGCTGGTCGGCCGCGTCCTCCACATTGGTGGGCAGGAACTCGATCTCGTTCTGTTCGTACTCATGCACCTCGTCCGAGAAATTGCCCACTTCCGAGTGGGAATATTTGATCAAAGCCCCCGTACTGGCCATGGCCATCATGGCGTCGGTGCGCAGCTGCTCCCATTTTACGAAAGGCTCCGACTCGTGGTAGCCCCGCTGGTCGGTGGCCCGGTACAGGTCGTCCCGGTCGCTGATCACGTAGTATTCGATCTCGCCCATCACCTCCAGCGAATAACCCGTCTGCTCCACCAGGGCCTGGTGCGCCTTGCGCATGATGTTCTCGGGCGCGCTGGCCAGGGGGTTGCCGTCCTTGTCGTAATAGGAGCAGAGGATATCCACCGCCGGCACCTCTGAAAAGGGATTCAGAAAGGCCGTCTTGAAGCGCGGCACCACGTACAGGTCGCTCGATCCCGCCTCCAGAAAGCCGAACAGGCTGCTGCCATCGACCCGCTCCCCGCTCGAAAGGATGCCCTCGAGGTGCTCCCGGCTCTGGATGACAAAATTCAGGGCTTTCAGGCGCCCGTCCCCGCCCACGTAACGGAAGTTGACCATCGGGATCTCCTTTTCTTCAATGAACCGGATGATGTCGGCCTTGGTGAATTCGGCGGCCGGCTTCTTCAGGTGCTGTACGAGGGGGTTGGGGTTCAATAAATAGCTATTTTTGTCCATACTTCGGTTGATTAAAAAGGTTTTTATGTGGTTGGTTGATTTTTGCGGCAAACATACTCAAAAAAAGACAAATAGCCCCCATATTTCGGTCCCGTTCGCCCGTCATGGCACCTTTCTCGCCCTGCTCATATTCATCGTCGGATGCTTCTCTGCCTGCAGTCCGGCAAGGCATGCGGCCCGCCGGCCTGCCGTTCCTGTACCCGCCGGTTTTTACGAGCAGCACAGCCGCCTGCTGGGCATTCCGCTCAGCGGCCGGGAGGACCCCCGCCTGATCGCCGAGGCGGCTCTCTGGATGGGGACGCCTTACCGTTATGGGGGGACCACCCGGGCCGGAGCCGACTGCTCCGGTTTTGTGTGGTCGGTGTACCGCAATGCCTACGGGAAGGACCTGCCCCGCACCACGGACGAGCAGGTGCGCCTTTCGCGCCGTATCCGGCCCCGTCATTTGCGGGAGGGCGACCTGGTGTTTTTCCGCACCACCCGCCGCCGCAAGATCACCCATACCGGCATTTACCTGGGAAACAACAAGTTCATTCACGCTTCCAGCAGCCGGGGCGTCATCATCAGCGACCTGGCGGAGCCTTACTACGCGCGGACGTTCCTCCACGGCGGCCGCTTCCGTTAGCCGCTGGCCAGGTTTCGGCGCTTTGGCTTACCCGTGGCCCGTTTCGCGCTGTCCCGGAATGAACGGCCCACGCCATGCCGGTCAGAACAAATGCCGCAGGGGAACCAGCAGCCATTCGAGAAAGCGCTGCATGATTGGGCGGCGCATCCACACATCGAATTTGAAGTCCTCCGAATCCTTCAGGGTCTCGTTGATGTGGGCGACCATCTGCCGGACCAGGGAAGGGTGGGCGCCGGACAGGCAGATCTCGTGCATGTAGCGGAAGCTGCGGTAGTCGAAGTTGGAGGAACCCACCATAAACACTTTGCGGTCGGCCAGGAATATTTTGGAATGCAGGTTCTGGGGCTTGTAGAATGAAAAGCGCACCCCCTGCTGGGCCAGCTCGCCCAGGTACTTGGAGGTGAGCAGGTCCAGGGCCCCCACATCCGACTTCTTGGGGATGATCACCTGTACCTTCACCCCCCGCCGGGCGGCATCCATCAAGGCCTTGCGCAGGCTGCTGCCCGGCAGGAAATAGGGGGTCTCGATGATGACCTCCCGCCGGGCTTTGGCCAGCAGCTCCAGGAACTTCTGCTTCACCGGCTGGTAGGCCAGGGACGGCACGTCCCGGATGATCTGAAAGTCCCCGTAGCGCATGGTGCGCGTATAGGCCTGTTTGTCGTACAGGTATTTGTTGTAGATCTTGACGTTCTCTTCGATGATGGTGCGGAACTTCCGGGCAATGCTTCCCTTGATGCGGAACATGGATTCCCGCCAGTTGAGGGAATAGCCCGTGATATTGGCCGAGCCGATGTAGGTAATCTGGTCGTCGATCACCAGGATCTTGCGGTGGTTGCGGCGGTGGTTGCGTGTGAAGCCGTCCCAGCTAAGGCGGATCTTTTTGAAAAACAACACCTTGCCGCCCAGGTCGATCAACTCCTGGAAAAAGGCATGGCTGGACGAGGCCCCGAAAGAATCGATCAGCAGCAGCACCTTCACCCCCTCCCGGCATTTTTTCACCAGGTTGTCGCGAAAACGGATGCCCATGGGGTCGTTGCGGAACCGGAAAATCTCCAGTGAAATGCTGTGGGTGGCTGCCTTGATGTCGTTGAGCATGGCCGTATAATACATCAGGGGGTCGGAAAACATCCTGATCTGCAAGTCCTGGTTGTTGCCCATCGCAAGAATGAATTGGTCGCCGCTTGCTCAAAAATAGCAAAATATTCCCATCGGATGACGGACGAGGCCGGCCAGGCTTTATACCGGTTTTTGCAGCAGCGGGTCGTTGTCCGGCCCGTCGTCCTCCTCCTTGCGGGGCTTGCGGGAATAGACCCGCCGCAGCCAGCCCGGCAAGACGATGACGCCGATGAACAGGTAAGGGTAGTAGCTGATCAGCCGCCAGCTCAGTCCCATGGCCGGAGTCAGCCCGGGGGGAATGAACTCACCCAGGAAGCCGCCGAACACCAGCTCCGCCACCCCGCTGCCACCGGGAGTGGGGCTGATCAGGAGGATCACCCACATGACCAGCTGCCGCCCGTAGATGAGCAGGTGTTCTCCCAGGCTTACCGTGGCAAAGGCCATGATGAGGGCGTTAACCACCCAGAAGCGGGCCGTCCAGGAAAAGAAGGTGCCGGCAAAGGCCTTCAGCCAGAATGCGGCCGGCTTTTCCTTCATCTCGGCCGAGGTGATGATGATCTCGTTGCCGGTCTCTCCGGCGCTGGCGCGCCAGCGCCTCAGGATGGGCAGGCGGAAGATGTACAGCAGGATGAACTTCAGCCCGCGTGGATTCACGAACACCCCATAGATGATGATGGTGGTCAGCAGCAGGATGAACAGGTAGCCTCCGAGGAACAGGCTTTGTAAGCCGAAACGGGTGTCGATCAGCAGGTAGGCCCCTTCCGAAATGAACAGGTCTCCCGGGCCGATCCACAGCAGCATGACCGGCACCATCAGGATGTAGAACAGCTCATCCAAAAAGGCTGTGATCAGCACGATCGCCGTGGTGCGTCCCATGCTGACGCCTTCGCGGTGGATGATGAACAGGGCGATGGCCGAGCCGCCGATGATGGACGGGGTCACGGCCGAGGCGAACTCCCACAGCATGATCACCTGGAAGGAGCGTCGCCAGGAAAGTTGCCCGTCGGTCAGCACCCGCAAGCGGTACATATAGGCCGCGTCGCGCACCACCATGAACAGGAGGGCCAGGGAGAGGGAAAGCCAGGTGTCGCTCGTCCAGGTGATTTGCGAGAAGGCCTCCCGGTCGAACGACCGCACCAGCAGGAAGGTGGCCACGCCCAGGCCCAGCAGCATCGGCAGGAGGATGCGCCGCATGCGGAAGTATCCGAGGATTTTTTTCTGCTGACTGTCCATGGTCGGTTATCGGGTTGTGCCCCGTTCCTGTTGGTTATACAAAGATAATGTATGGAACGCCACACCCGGAGGATGGTTCAAATACCCCTCCGGGATCCTGTCGGGCAGCCGGAAAGAAGGCGCCCGGCGGTTTATGGAATGTGTGCGCCGGGGATCGCCCCGGCTTGAAGGCACATTCCCGCCTGTCCCCGGCCGGCCCTGGCGTGCCAGGGAGGCCGCTATTGTGCGCCAAAATGGCCGGATGTTGCGGCGTTATCCGACGATAAAAGACAAAAATACGCCAAAACGACAGAAAAACCCCCGGGGCATGGGAATTGAAGGGGGTGGTATGGCCGCACGGATGTTGTGCCGGGCGGCAGGCAAAAAAAGAAAATCAATCAATCGTCAATAAAAAGGAGGACCAAATCATGACAATCATCAGATGGCAAAACCGCCCCATGTTCCCGAACCTGTTCGACAACTTTTTCGAGAACGAATTTCCGACCCGTTTTGAGCGCAACTGCGGATGTGCCGTAGCGGCCAATATCCTGGAAAAGGATGAGCAGTTCGAAATCCAGATCGCCGCACCGGGACTCAGGAAAGAAGACTTCAAACTGGAAGTGGAGAAGAACCTGCTGAGCGTTTCATTTGAGAAGCCGGAAGAGGAAAACCAGAAGGAAGAAAGCTGGATCCGCCGTGAGTTCGAAGCCGGTAGCTTTGTGCGTTCGTTCACCATTCCCGAGCAGACCGATGTGGATAAGATCACCGCGAGGTACGAGAACGGCATCCTGTACATCGGCGTGCCGCGCGAAAACCCTGAAAAAACCCGCCTGAGCAAGCGCATTGAAATTGCCTGAAACAGTTTAGTGTTTGGTTTTGTTTTGACCGGGGAGTCTGGCTGCGGCCGGGCTTCCCGGTTTTTTTTATCCCCCCCCTCCCCCCTTGAAAAGATTTTGTATTTTTGGTCCGGGCAGCCAAAAGGAAGCCCCCGGTAAGCGGCCTGTTGCGATGGGCATGGCTTGTTCGGGGCAGCCCGGGCCGGCTGTGGCCCGCCTGCCTGAGGTTGCGGAAATACCAACCAGAAACACCACCATAGAATGCTTAAAACCCTATCACAACTTCATGACATGGCCCGGCAGCATGCCCGCAAGAGGCTGGTGCTGGTAGCCGCCCACGATGAGCATGCCCTGGATGCCGTGGTGCATGCCCATGGCAAGGACATCATCGACGGCATCCTGATCGGTGACCTGAAAAAAATACAATCCATCGCAGACGCCCGGGGCTTTGACCTGGGCGTTTTTCGTCTGGTGGACCAGCCCGACAACGACAAAGCCGCTGCCGAGGCGGTGAAGATGGTGCGGGCCGGGGAGGCGGACATCCTCATGAAGGGACACATCGGTACGGCCAGCCTGCTGCGGGCTGTCCTCAACAAGGAATACGGGCTGCGCACCGGGGAGCTGATCTCCCACCTGGCCCTGTTTGAGCTGGAGCGCTACCACAAGATCCTGGGCTTGTCGGATGCGGCCATGAACATCGCGCCCGACCTCCAGGGCAAGGTGTCCATCATCCACAATGCGGTGAATTATTTCCGCAAGCTGGGCGTCGACCAGCCCAGGGTGGCCCTGCTCAGTGCCGTGGAAACGGTGAATCCGGACATGAAGTCGAGCGTGGAGGCCGCCGTACTGGCCAAGATGGGTGGCCGCGGACAGATCAAAGGGTGCGTCCTGGACGGTCCCCTCGCGCTGGACAATGCCATCAGCAAGAAGAGCGCCGCACTCAAAGGCATCGACAGCCCGGTGGCCGGGGATGCCGATATCCTGGTGGCCGACGACATCGATGCCGCCAACGCCATTTACAAATCGCTCGTGTATTTTGCCGGAGCACGCGCCGCGGCGGTCATCCTGGGCGCCGCCGCCCCCATTGTACTGACCTCCCGGGCCGACAACGATGAGACCAAGCTCCACAGCATCGCGCTGGCGGCGGCCGTTCAGTGACCGGCCCATCCGACGAAAACCAAACCAACCAACCAAACCAAACAAGTCTGACAACCATGGAAGAAGAACTGATCCTGGCCATCAACCCCGGGTCCACCTCCACCAAAATCGCCGTGTTTCGCAATACCCGGGAGGTGTTCCTTAAAAACATCAAGCACGGCAACGAGGAGCTTTGCCGGTACCGGCGCATTGTTGACCAGTACGGCTTCCGCAAGAACATCATCCTGGAGGAACTGGAGAATGCCCACATCGAGGTGAAGAACATCACGGTGGTCGTGGGTCGCGGCGGCCTGGTCAAGCCGATCCCATCGGGGGTCTACGAGGTGAACGAGGCGCTCATTGCAGACCTTAAGGCCGGCATACAGGGAGAGCATGCCAGCAACCTCGGCGGACTCATTGCGCATGATATTGCCGCCTCCATTCCGGGGGCCAAAGCCTTCATCGCCGACCCGGTGGTGGTCGATGAGCTGGACGATATCGCCCGTGTATCGGGCCATCCCCTGCTTGAGAGGGTGTCCATCTTTCATGCCCTGAACCAGAAGGCCATTGCCCGCCAGCATGCCAAATCGACTTCCCGCCGCTACGAGGAGCTCAACCTGATCGTGGCCCACCTGGGCGGCGGCATCAGTGTCGGGGCGCACCACCAGGGCCGTGTGATCGATGTGAACCAGGCGCTGGACGGAGACGGGCCCTTCTCTCCCGAACGCAGCGGCACCTTGCCGGCCGGCGCGCTGGTCGACCTGTGCTTCAGCGGCAAGTATTCACAGGAGGACATCCGCAGGATGATTACCGGGCAGGGCGGCCTCGTGGCCTACCTGGGAACCAACGATGCCTATGAGGTGGAGAAGCGGGCCGCGGCGGGCGACGAAAAGGCGCAGCTCATCCAGGACGCCATGGCCTACCAGGTGGCCAAGGAGGTGGGGGCCATGTCGACCGTGCTCAAAGGCCAGATCGACGCCATCCTGCTCACCGGCGGCATCGCCTATGGCAAGCCTTTCGTGGACGCCCTCTCGGAGCGCATCAGCCACATTGCCCCGATTTTCGTCTACCCGGGAGAGGACGAGATGCGCGCCCTGGCCATGAATGGGCTGATGGTGCACAAAGGGGAAACCGAAGCGCGTACGTACGCTTAATCCGGACCGACGGGGCCGGTTCACCCCTATCCGTTTTCGCGCTGTCTTCGAATTAACGGCCCGCGCCACTCCGGTTTTCGCGCTGCAAATCCCTTGCGGGGTTTAAATGCGCTCATCCCGGAGGGTGGTTGGCCCTGAGCCGGGGGCATGCGCTCGTCCGGACAGGGTTTCGCCTGAGGCAAGTTTATCAGTAACCGCCGTTGCCGGCCAGGGTGGTGCGGCTTCCCGTGGCGGAATCGGCCAGGGCGTCGGCCAGGCGGCTGGCGCCGAAGCGCATCAGGTCCTTGTGGAGCCACTCCTTGCCCGGCACATGCATCACCAGGGTATAGAACAGCAGCGCGGTGTGGGCGTCGGAGATGCCCCCGGCGGGCTTGATGCCGATGCGCGTGCCGGTCTTTTCGTGATGGCTGGCGATGGCCTGCAGCATCACCAGCATGGCCTCCAGGGTGGCCGCAGGCTGCACCTTGCCGGTGGAGGTCTTGATGAAATGGGCGCCGGCCGAGATGGCGATCTCGCTGGCACGGCGGATATTCGTGGCGGTCTTCAGCTCCCCGGTCTCGAGGATGACCTTCAGGGTGGCTTTGCCGCAGGCCTCCCGGTGGGCCGCCACCTCATCATATACGTAGTTGTAATCCCCTTCCAGGAAACGGCCCCGGGAGATCACCATGTCGATCTCATCGGCCCCTTCCGCCACGGCATGGCGGACCTCCTGCAGGCGGATATCCAGGGGCGACTGTCCCGAAGGGAAGGCCCCGGCCACGGAGGCGACGCGCACGCCGCTGCCCTCCAGCGCCTGCCGGGCCGTGCCCACCAGGGTGGGATACACACAGACGGCAGCCACATTGGGCAGGCCGTCGCCCCGGGCGTCATAGCTTATGGCTTTCCTGCATAGCTGGCGGACCTTCTCGGTGTTATCGGCCCCTTCCAGGGTGGTCAGATCGACCATGCCCAGCATGCGGGCGAAGTCGCCCGGCAGCACGATGTCCGGATGGCCGGCTTTCAGCAGTTTTTTGACGGTTTTTGCGATTTCCGCATCGTTCAGATCGGGGGTCCCGGAAAAGTCTGTCATGGCATTGTTTTTTTTTCAAAAATACGATTTTCTGCCCACAGGAGTGGCCGGCCGCCGACCGTTCGCCCTTTCTTTGTCCGGAAAATCCGGCAAGCGGTTCACACATTCATGCGGTGAAGATACAAGCCCTGATTCTTTTAAGGCAGCCAAAATCTTGTTATTATTGCATATATGTTTCCCGGGAAGGCCACCCTCAAACCACCGGCAAGCTGCCCGCGAACGGTTTCCCGAAGAAGGCAGCCCGTGGGTGTTCAGGAGGGCCGTGCCGGGATTAACCAATCCGACCGACGCATGATCCTGTTTAAAAACTGCGAATTGTATGCCCCGGAACCCCTCGGCAGGAGGGACGTTCTGGTGGGCGGAACCCGTATCCTGGCCATCGGGCGCGATCTCAAAGTGCCGAAGGTGGAAGGCCTGCTGGTGATCGACACCGGGGGGCTGCGGATGATCCCCGGACTGATCGATTCCCATGTGCACATTGCCGGGGCCGGAGGGGAAGGGGGACCCGCGAGCCGCACTCCCGAGATACAGCTCAGCGCCCTGCTGCGGGCGGGCGTGACCTCCGTGGTCGGGTGCCTGGGCACCGACGGCATGGCCCGCAGCCTGGAGTCGGTGCTGATGAAGGCCAAAGGACTGAAAAAAGAGGGGCTGAGCGCTTATATGTATACCGGGGCGTACCAGGTGCCCACACCCACCATCCTGGGCGATGTGGGCCGCGACATCGCCCTGATCGAAGAGGTGATCGGCACGGGGGAGATCGCCCTGTCGGACCACCGGTCCTCCTGCCCGGACCTGCACGAGCTGATGCGGCTGACGGCCCACTCCCGGGTGGGCGGCATGCTGGGCGGCAAGGCGGGCATCGTGAACATCCACATGGGCGACGCCCGCGACCCCTTCCGTCCCCTGTACGAGGTGGAAGCCAACAGCGAGCTGTCTCTGAAGCAGTTTTTGCCGACCCACTGCAACCGCAATGACCACATCTTTGAAGAAGCCAAGGCTTACGGCAAGAAGGGCTATGTCGACCTGACCACCAGCTCCTATCCTTTTTTCCCGGAGTATGAGGTGAAGCCTTCCCGGGCCATCGCGGAGCTGACCGCCGCCGGGGTGCCGCTGCAGCACATCACCCTGAGCAGCGACGCCTGTGGCTCCCTGCCCCATTTCGACGACCAGGGCCGGCTGGTCCGCCTGGAAACGGGCAGCCCCCTGTCGCTCTTCACCGAGTTGCGCGATGCCGTGACGCAGGAAGGGATCGCCCTGGAGGATGCCCTGCAGACGGTGACGTCCAATGTGGCCACCATCCTGGGCCTTTCGGCCAAGGGCCGGCTGGCCGCGGGCATGGATGCCGACCTGGTGGTGCTCTCCGAAGGCTTTGAGATCGTGCACGTGGCGGCCATGGGCGCCCTGATGGTGCAGGAAGGGAAGCTGCTGCGCAAAGGAAGCTACGAATAGCCAGCCAACAGCCAATAGCCAACAACCAACAGCCAATAGCCAATAACCAATAGCCAACCATACTATGAAGAAGCAAGCCATTTTGATTTTTCTGTTCACCCTGGGGGCGTGCCTCAACCTGGGCGCACAGCAGCTCCGGGTCAGCGGGGTGGTCACCTCCGTCACAGACGGTGACATTACCCTGCCGGGGGTGACCGTCATGGTGGAGGGAACCTCCCGGGGAACCATCACCGATGCCGACGGCCGCTATGAAATCCAGGCGGATGCCGGCGATGTGCTGGTATTCTCTTTCGTGGGCATGGTCACCCAGCAGATCCCTGTGGAAGGGCGCAGTGTGATCCATGTGCGCATGCGCTCCGAGGTGGCCCAGCTGGGCGAAATTGTCGTGACCGGCTACAGCACCGAATCCCGCCGCCTGATTTCCGGCTCGGTGGGCGTGGTGGCCGGGGAGGAGCTGCAGGAGTCGACCCTGCGCACGATCGACGGGGTGCTGCAGGGACGCTCGGCCGGCCTGCAGATCACCCAGAGCTCGGGTACGCCGGGTGCCGCCAATGCCATTCGAATACGGGGGAACAGCTCCATATCCGCCGGGAACGCCCCCCTCGTGGTGGTGGACGGTATTCCGGTGACGACCGGCAACTATGGACAGGTGGGTTTCAGCGGGCAGGGCATCGATGCCTTGTCCGACATCAACCCGAATGATATCGAGTCTGTGACCGTGCTTAAAGATGCCTCCGCCGCCGCGATCTATGGGGCCAGGGCCACCAACGGGGTCATCCTGATCACCACCAGGCGGGGTGCAGCGCGCGACACCCAGCTGCGCATCCAGGGAACCTACGGCCTGCAGGACATTGAAAACCGCCTGGAGATGCTCGATGCCGCCCAGTGGCACGAGCTCAAAGGCACCGAGGCCAACCCCCAGGATCCCGTCGATACCGACTGGCTCAGCGAGGTGCTGCGCACGGCCCCGACGGCCAACTATGAGTTGTCGGCCAGCGGAGGCGACCAGAAGACCAAATTCTTTGTGTCGGGGAACTACTTCAGCCAGGAAGGGGTGCTGATCGGCACTTCCTACGACCGCCTCAGCGGGCGGGTGAACCTGGACCACCAGGTGAGTGACAAGCTGGACATCGGACTGAGCACCGGGCTGTCCTACTCCTTTAACCAAAGGGTGGAGGGCGACCAGTCGCTCAACGCCCCCCTGGCCAATGCCATCGCCAACCCGGCCATCTACCCGGTATATAATGCAGATGGCTCCTACAATGAGGATGCCCCTTTCGCCAACCCGGTGGCCATCGGCCTGGAGGCGGTCAACGAGGCCCACTCCTACCGCACCCTGGGCAATATGTTCGCCAACTACCAGCTGATTCCCAAGCTGACCCTCAGCACCAAATGGGGATTCGATTACCTGAGCCTCAGGGAACACAGCTACGACCCCGCCACCACCCGGCAGGGGGCCCGCTCCAACGGCATCGGCCTGGAGGCCCAGAGCAATGTGCTGAACATCGTGTCGAACAATACGGTACGCTATGCCGACACCTTTTTCGAAGACCACAACCTGGAGGTGCTCGGGGGGTATTCCTTCGAACTGTTCCAGCGCCGCAACCAGTTTATCCGCGGGGTGGACTTTCCCAACCCGTACTTTCAGTATGTGAGCGAGGCCGGGACGATCTCCAATGCATCAGCCAATGCGACCGACCGCGGCATCAACTCCATCTTCGGGCAGCTGCGCTACAACTACCTCTACCGCTACATCCTTTCGTTCACCGCACGCTATGACGGGTCCTCCCGTTTCGGGGAAGCGAACCGCTATGGTTTCTTCCCGGCGGTCTCCCTGGCCTGGCGCATGTCGGAGGAGCCGTTCTTCCGGCGGCTGAACCTCCCGGTCAGTGAATGGCGCTGGCGTGCCGGGTACGGAGTGACCGGAAACGACGGCATTCCGGACTTTGCCTACCTGGCCCTGTTTGGCGGGGGCGCCAACTATTTCGGACAGGCGGGGATCTACCCGCGCGGACTGGCCAATCCGGACCTGAAATGGGAAACCACTTACCAGCGGAACATCGGGGTGGATATTGGCCTGCTGGACGACCGCATCGAACTGACCATCGACTACTACAACAACCAGACGCGCGATTTGCTGTTCAGCCGTCCCATCTCCTACACCTCCGGCTACGGCAGCATCACCTCCAACATCGGGGAACTGGAGAATAAAGGCGTTGAGGTGGCCATCAACACCGTGAACATCAACAACCAGGCGTTTTCCTGGAACACCTCCTTTAACATCAGCCGCAACCGCAACAAGATCCTGTCGCTGTACAACAACCAGCCCCTCGATAACCTGGGACGCGGCAGCAACAGTGTGCGGGTCGGCGAGCCCCTGGGCATCTTTTACGGGTACGAAAGCCTGGGGGTGGATCCCTCCACGGGCGACATCGTGTTTGCCGATACCAACGGAGACGGGCAGCTGACGGCCGAGGACCGCACCAGGATCGGGGATCCCAACCCGGACTTCACCGGGGGGCTCACCAACCGGTTGCGTTACGGCAAGCTGGAGCTGAGCGTCTTTTTGCAGTTCTCCTACGGCAACGATATTTTTAACGGAACGCGCATCTACATCGAGTCCATGAAGGGATCGGACAACCAGACCACGGCCGTGCTCCGGCGCTGGAGGCAGCCTGGAGACATCACCGACGTGCCCCGCGCCACGGCGCTCGACCCCAACAACAACAACCGCATCTCCTCCCGCTTCATCGAGGACGGGTCTTACCTGCGCTTGAAAAACGTGACCTTGTCGTACGACCTGGGCAGCGGCTGGACCGACCGCCTGCGCATCCAGAATGCGAGGGTGTACCTGACGGCACAGAACCTGCTGACCTTCACCAACTACAGCGGGATGGACCCGGAGGTCAACTATGCCGGGCCGTCGGACCTCGTGCTGGGGACCGACTTTTTTACCCACCCGCAGGTGCGTACCATTTCCATGGGAATCGGGATCGGACTGTAGCGTTTAACCCTCAAAAGATTTTAAGCAATGACGACAACAGATAAAATGAAACGGATACCGGTCCTGGTTTTGCTGGTGCTTCTGGCAATGCCCGCCTGCGATGTGCTCGACGTGGAGCCCTACCACAGCATCGCGGCCGACCAGGCCATCCTGACGCCCAAAGACGTGGAAAGCGCCATCACCGGGTGTTATGCCTCCCTGCAAGCCGTTGGCTATTATGGCCGCAACTACGTGGTGACCGGCGACCTGGCGGCAGACAACCTCACATGGACCGGCACCACCGCGGGCTACAACCAGATCGACAACAACAGCATCCTGGCCGACAATGTGATCGTGGAAGGGATGTGGAGCGCCATCTACAGCACCCTGAGCCGGGTGAACGTGGTGATTGACGCCATTCCGGGGGTGGAAGGCCTGGGCGACGGGGAGCGTGATGCCTTCCTGGCGGAACTGTATTTCCTCCGGGCCCTGGCTCATTTCGACCTGGTGCGCCTGTTCGGTCCCGTGCCCATACGCACCGCCCCGGCCACCTCGGCCGAAGAGGACCTCAACGTGCCCCGTCAGCCGGTGAATCAGGTGTATGCCCAGGTCTTCAGCGACCTGGAATTTGCCGAGTCCCATATTCACCAGGGTTTCGTCAGGGCCAGGGCCTCCCGGGCCGCCATCCTGGCGCTGAAGGCGCGCACCCACCTGTTCTGGTATGCCCACGACCCGCAGCCGCAGCACCTGGAAACGGCCGCAGCCGCCGCCCATGAGGTGATTACCGGGTTCGGCCTGAGCCTGGAGCCGGTCTTTGCCGACCTGTATTCGGGCAACCCCAGCAGCGAGTCCATCTTCGAGGTGTACTTCTCGGAGCAGGACCGCAACCGCTATGCCGAGTATTTCTTCCCGACCGCTCTGAGCGGCCGCCGGGAGTTTGCCCCCACCGCCAAACTGTACAATTTCTTTGCTTCGAACGACCTGCGCCGCGAGGCCTCCATCGGCGTGCAGGGGGGAAACTTCTACTGCATCAAATACAGCGACATCGAGACGGGGACCGACAACGTGTATGTGTTCCGCCTGGCTGAGATGCTGCTGATCCGGGCCGAAGCCCATACCAAACTGGGGGTCAACCTGCAGGAGGCGCGCGATGACGTGAATGCCATCCGCAAGCGGGCAGGCCTGCCGGAAGTGCTGACCACCAACCCCATTCTGTTGGAGCGGCAGATCAAGGACATGCGGCAGCTGGAGTTTGCCTTCGAGGGGCACCGCTGGTTCGACCTGGTGCGCACCGGGCAGGCTGTGGCCGAGCTCCCCGGAGTGACAGCCGAATGGCAGACCCTGTTCCCCATTCCCCTGGGGGAGCTGCTGACCAATTTTCACGAAGGCATGTATCAAAACGAAGGGTATTGATCCGAGAAAAAAACAAACCCCATGAAATATTTCAATCGCATCACCGGTATCGTTCTTGTTTCCGCAGCCCTGTTGCTGGCAGTCCAAGGCTGCGGGGAAGAGGATTTTAATGTGCCGACACCCAGCACCCAGGCCGATTTTGAATTCAGCTTTGAAACGACGACCGACCAGCAGAGCGGCAACATCCATTATGTCGTGCAGTTTGTCAACAAATCGTTGCAGGCCACGGGCTACCACTGGGATTTCGGCAACGGCAACACCTCCAATGAGAAAGACCCCGTGGAGGTCTACACCCAGGGAGGCGTGTATGAAGTGACCCTGACCGTCAGCCCGGAGCAGCCCCTGCACTACAACAGCCTGGAGAAGACCGAACGCATGGTCTTGGTACCCACGATTTTCCGGGAGCAATTCGACGACCCGGGACTGGAAGACAGCTTCCCGCCCCAGGGGTGGACCCTGATCGACTCGGATGGGGACGGACACAACTGGTACTGGGACACGTCCCAGGATGAGTACTACATCCTGTCCGACTCCTGGGTGTCCTCCACCGGGGAGGTGCTGACGCCCGACAACTGGATCGTCACCCCGCAGATCGACCTGCGCGAAGTGAACGGGGCCGACCTGGAGTTTGAGGTAACGCCACGGGCCAGCAGCCCGGACTTCCGCACGGAAAACTACAGCATCCTGGTTTCGACCACGGGGACTGACCCGTCCGACTTCCAGACCATTTATACCGAGCGCCTGCAGCCCACCATGACCAACTGGGTGTGGGTCCTGCGCAATGTGAACCTGTCGGATTTCGCCGGTGAGCAGGTGTACATCGCCTTCCGGCACCATGAGTCGACCGACCTGTGGTCGATCGTGCTGAGGGACATCCATGTGTACGAGACAGCCGACTAACCATAAACACCTTTCTTCTATGCAAACCAGGCAATTTCTGATTCCCCTGCTGGCCCTGTTGCTTGCCGCCTGCAACGGACCTGCCGCGACCGGCCCGGAGGCCGCAGTCGACGGCAAGTTGTTTATCATCGGAGGCGGCAGCCGCCCTGAACACATGGTGGAACGCATGATCCAGGAGGCCGGCCTCGGGGACGGCGGCTATGTGGTGATCCTGCCCATGGCCAGCGCCGAGCCCGACTCGGCCATCATTTGGTCGGGCGAACAGTTTCTGCGCCAGGGAGTGCAACATGTCACCGGCTTCAACTTCCTGGCGGGGGAGTCGCCGCGTGCCGAATGGCTGGACAGCCTGCGCCAGGCCCCGCTAATTTATATCAGCGGGGGCTCCCAGTCGCGATTCATGGACATCGTGCGCCACACCCCCATCATGGAGGCCCTCCATGAGGCCTATGCCGCCGGGGCGGTGATCGCCGGCACCAGCGCCGGGGCCGCCGTGATGAGTGAGAAGATGATCACCGGGGATGAGTTGCGCTACCCGGAGTACCGGTCCACCTTCCCCAGGATCGAAGCCGACAACCTGGAGCTGGCCGAAGGGCTGGGGCTGATCACCACGGCCATCATCGATCAGCATTTCGTGTGGCGAAGCCGCCACAACCGGCTGATCACCGCGGTGCTGGAGTATCCTGACCTGCCTGGCATCGGCATCGACGAGTCGACCGCCATCCTGGTGCACGGCAACCTGGCCGAAGTGGTGGGCGACGCCCAGGTGCTGGTGTTCCGCAAGCAGGGCGGGCCCGGCAAAAGGCTTGGGGACAAGCTGGGCGGCACCGGCATCAGCCTGGATGTGTTTTTGCCCGGGGATGCCTTCGCGATCGCCCAGCCCTGACGCACGCCGCCTGAAGCGGCCCTTCCCCGTTGTATTGATGCAGGCAGGGCGAGGCGGGCACACCCGCCGCCCGGTCATAAACTTCGACACATGCTGAAAAAAGTACCCCACACTTACGTGATCGTGTTCGCCATCATCGTGCTGGCGGCGGTCCTGACCTGGGTGATCCCGCCCGGCAAATACATCGAGGAAACCCGCCTGGTGGACGGCAGGGAACAGACCACCCTGGTGTTCTACCATGCCGACCAGCTGCCCGAAGGGCGGGTGCTGGACCACCAGGTCCAGACATGGCAGGTATTCTCTGCCCTGTTCAACGGCTTCGTGCGGCAGGCGCACATCATCATCTTCATCCTGATGATCGGGGGCGCCTTCTGGATCATGAACCAGACCCGCGCCATCGACGTGGGCATCATGGCCTTCCTCCGGCGGACGCGCCGCCTGGAGGGGCACGGCCTGCTGCGGCGGCTGGGCATGGACAACATCATCATTGTGATGGTGATGCTGTTGTTCAGCGCCTTCGGCGCCATCTTCGGGATGAGCGAGGAGACGATCGCCTTCGTGATCATCCTCATCCCCCTGGCCATCTCCATGGGCTACGACAGCATCACCGGGGTGTGCATGGTATACATCGCGGCCCACCTGGGCTTTGCCGGCGCCATCCTCAACCCTTTCACCATCGGGATTGCCCAGGGCCTGGCCGACCTGCCCCTGTTCTCGGGGATCGAATACCGGCTGTTTGCCTGGCTGGTGATCAATGCGGTGGGCATCGCTTTCGTGCTGCGCTATGTGGCCCGCATCCGCAAGAACCCCCGGGCCTCCGTCATGTACGAAGAAGATGCTTACTGGCGGCAGCGCGAGAGCGGGCAGGAGGAGGCGGTCAGCTACCACACCCCCCGCATGGCCTGGGTCGTATGGGGTGTCATCCTGGGGGTGCTGGGCATCTACTCGTTTCTGCATCCGACGACCACATTGACCATCGGGACCTCCTCCATCCATCTGACCATCCTGCCGGTGCTGGCGGTCGCCTTCGCCCTGGCCGGCTGGCTCACCCTGCGCAAGTCGGTGCATTTCTTTATCCTGCTGCTGCTTGCCTACACGATCCTGTTTTTGATCATCGGGGTGATGGGCTATGGCTGGTATGTGATGGAGATCGCCACCCTGTTTCTGGCCATGGGCATCGCCTCCGGGCTGTCGGTGAACAAGAGCGCCAACGACATCGCCAACAGCTTCCTGGACGGGGTGAAGGACATCCTGTCGGCGGCCGTGATCGTGGGACTTGCCGGGGGCATCATCGTGGTGCTGGAGGATGGGGGCGTGATCGACAGCATCCTGTACGGGCTGTCCAAATCGCTCGGACAGTTCGGCAGGGTGGCATCGGTCGGTGTGATGTACGTGATCCAGACCATCATCAACATCGTGATCCCCAGTGGCTCGGCCAAGGCGGCCATCACCATGCCCATCATGGCCCCGTTCAGCGACCTGATCGGCATCTCGCGCCAGGCCACCGTCATGGCCTTCCAGTTCGGGGACGGCTTCACCAACATGATCACCCCGACCTCCGGGGTGCTGATCGCCGTGCTGGGCGTGGCCCGCATCCCTTACCACAAGTGGGTGCGCTGGGTCGCTCCCCTGATCGCCCTCCTGATCCTGCTCGGCTTCCTGATGCTCATCCCCACGGTGACCATGCAGCTGAACGGGTTTTAAGACGGGCTGGCTTGCCGCCCATGGACCAAAAAACAAGGGGCGGTCCCGGATGCACGGGACCGCCCCTTGTGGTTTGTTCGTCGGACAGCCCTAGCGGACCACCTGGATCCGGTGCGTCTCTGTGCCGGTTTCCGTCACGGCCCTGAGCAGGTAGATGCCTTCGGGCAGGCCGCCCAGGTTGAGCTGGTGGCGGAAGTCACCGACCGCTTGCCGGTAGACCTCGTTGCCCAGCAGGTTGAACAGGCTGACTTCCCGGATCAGGGAGCCGGAAGCCACCTGCACGCTGGTACGTGCCGGGTTGGGATACACCTTGAGAAGTGGTTGCTCCGGGTCGTTCACGAAGGTGCCTCCGTGCATCACCACCTCCACATCGCTGAAAAGCAGGCGGTCCATGTCTGTGACATCATGGTGGCGGAAGGCAATGTACACCTGCTGTCCCTCGTAAAAGGTCAGCTCCACCTTGCGTTGCTGCAATTCGTTCTGCGGGTGGTCCTGGGCAATCGTTTCCGATTACAGCTCATCGAACGAAGCCAGGTCCCTGTCGGTGTAGGAGATCATCACGCTGTAATGCTCCATGCGGTAAGACGGGGTGTTGGCGCCCGGGGCCACGCGGAAGCTCAGCTCGATGGTCTGGTCCACATCGGTGATGCTGTTGAGCTGGATGGGCGGGGTGATCAGCCAGTTGTCGGGGGTGAGTGCGACATTACCCGCTTCCGGGTCGTTGTAATAGGAGCGGGACTGCATGCGGCCGTACTGGAACTCCCCGTCGCTGATCACCGGGACAAAATACCAGTTGAAGCCATCCCCATCCTCGTCCAGGGCGACCCAGCCGTTGGGAAGCCACTCTTCCGGGGTGTCGGCAACCATGACCGGATGTCCCTGGAACTCTTCGGCAAAGGGGAGGCTGCGCACGGAATGGTCCATGATGCGCACCAGGACATGGGCATCTTCACCCAGGTCGAACCCGGCCTTGAACAGCACATAACCCGGATCCAGCTCCGCAAAGTAGGCTGCCAGCACCTTAAGGGTGTTGCCTTCGACGGTCCACAGGGAGGCCTCCACCTCTCCGTCTTCGTCATGCAGGCTCGCCACCGTGGTGGCGCTGCCCCAGGCGATCTGGAAGGCGACATCCGCCGGGCTGTCCGGGTCGAAATCGGCCATCCCCGGGCTGAGGGTGGTGTTTTCGGGGGTGGCGCCCACGACCACGGTAAAGGGCACGGGATCACCGCTGTCGAACAGGAGATGGAATTCATTGTCTCCTTCGGGCAGGCTCTCCAGGTAGGCGGCCATGATGGTCAGCACGGCGGTGCCTTCCTCCCCTTCGGCCACGGTGTATTCAGTGCCTTCGGTCAGTGCCACGGCCCCTTCCTGCACGCCCGTCAATTCGGTGGCGCCAAAGAACGTCACCACGGTCTCAACATCCTGCGGGTCCATCGGGTTGAAGTCCGCCATCTCGGGAAAGACGGCTGCGCTGTTCACCAGCCGGACGGCCACGTTGTTGATCAGCAGCAGGTCGAAGTCGGTGCAGTCGTAATGCACGAAAGCAATGTAGACCGCCTCCCCGGCATATCCGGACAAATCGATGTAACGGCTGGCGTAGTTCCATCCCCGCTCCGCCCCGGTGAGGGTCTCTTCCAGCACGATGTTCTCATCCGGGAAGTCTGCCGGGTCGTTGCCCGTGGTGGAGACCACCACCTTGTAATGCTCTTCAAAAAAGTTGTTGCCGGAAGCGGCCACATCGTAGCGCAACAGGATGATGCCTTCCTCCGGGCTGGCAGGCAGGCGGATCTGCGGGGTGATCAGCCAGTTCTCCGGGGTCAGCGCGCCGGCATCCCAGGAGGCCGAAGCCATGACGTTCATCCCGCCATCCTCTTCCAGAAACCAGTTCTCGCCGTCCCCGTCGGCATCCACGGCGGCCCAGCCGCTGTTGGTTAAAAAGTCTTCCGTATCCTCCCAGGCGTTGAAGTTCTCCACAAAGGGGAGGTCGTCTTCTTCCGGTTCTTTCAGTTCCACCAGCACATTGTTCAGCAGCAGCCAGTCCTGGTCGGTGCATTCGTAGTGCACGAAGGCAATGTGGATCTCTTCCCCGGCATAGGCCGACAGGTCGATCTCGCGGCGGGCGTAACTCCAGTTGCGCACTTCGTCGGTGAGGGTTTCCTCCAGCACGATGTGGTCGTCGGAGAAGTCCTCCGGGTCGCTGCCCGTGGTGGAGACCACCACCTTGTAGTGCTCCTGGTAATAATTGTTCCCTGAGGCGGCGATGTCGTAGCTCAGCAGGATGCGCCCCCCGCTGAGTTCGGACGGCAGGGCGATGCCCGGGGTGACCAGCCAGTTCTCCGGGGTCAGGGCGCCTCCCTCGTAGGAAGCGGACACCAGGATGTTCATGTCGTCGAAATCGTCATAATAGAACATCCAGTTGAAGCCGTCCCCGTCGGCGTCATAGACCGCCCAGCCGCTGTTGGCCAGGAAGTCGTCATTGTCTTCGTACGACTCGAAGTTCTCTGCAAAGGGCAGGTCGCCCGCAGGGGAGGCTTCCAGTTCTACCAGCACATTGTTCAGCAGCAGCCAGTCCTGGTCGGTGCAGTCGTAGTGCACAAAGGCAATGTAGACCTCTTCCCCGGCATAGGCCGACAGGTCGATCTCGCGGCGGGCGTAACTCCAGTTGCGCACTTCGTCGGTGAGGGTTTCCTCCAGCACGATGTGGTCGTCGGAGAAGTCCTCCGGGTCGCTGCCCGTGGTGGAAACCACCACTTTGTAGTGCTCCTGGTAGTAGTTGTTGCCCGAAGCGGCGATGTCGTAGCTCAGCAGGATGCGCCCCCCGCCAAGATCGGCCGGCAGGTTGAGCAGGGGGGTGACCAGCCAGTTTTCCGGGGTCAGGGCGCTTCCCTCGTAGGAGGCGGACACCAGGATGTTCATGTCGTCGAAATCGTCATAAAAGAACATCCAGTTGTGGCCGTCCCCGTCGGCATCGTGAACCACCCAGCCGCTGCTTTCCAGGAAGTTTTCCGGGCTGGTGTAGGATTCGAAGTTGTCCCCAAAAGGGAGGTCCCTCGCCTGGCCCATGGCCACGAGGGCAGGGGTTAACAACATGAAAATGAAAGAGATGAATCGTAGGGGTGTTTTCATACGGTATGGGTTTTGGTTTCAGATCGTTAAAAGTCAAGGACCGCTATGTGCGAAGATAAGAAAAAATGGCGTGGAGACCGGGGCACCGGCTTCCCAAATTTTGTGCTAATTTTGTATGATGAAGGCCTTTTTCCGCATGATCCGCACACCACTTATTCCCGTGTTCCTGCTTGCCTGTGCACAGGTTCTCAGCGCCCAGACGTTCTACCATACCGGCCGGACAGAACCGGTTCAGACAGACCACCGGCCGGGCCTGCTGCTGGCCGGCGGGGCGACCGACAACGACGACGCCATGCGGTGGTTCCTGGAGCAGGCCGACGGAGGCGACATCGTGGTGCTGCGGGCCAGCGGGTCGGATGGTTATAACAACTACCTGCACTCCCGGCTCGGGGTCCGGGTGAACTCGGTGACCTCCATCGTGATCACCAGCTCCGCCCAGGCCAATGACAACGAGGTGATCCGGGTGCTGCAACATGCCGAGGCGGTCTTCATCGCCGGGGGCAACCAGTGGAACTATGTCAATGACTGGCGCGGAACACGCTTGCTGGAGACGCTGCATTCGCTGATCCACGACAAAGGGATCACCATCGGGGGTACCAGCGCCGGCATGGCCGTGCTGGGCGAGGTGGTGTTCACGGCCGAAAACAACTCGATCTGGTCTTCCGAGGCCCTGGAAGACCCGTTTCACTGGCGCATGAAGCTGGAGCGGGACTTTCTGCAGGTCCCCTTCATGGGGCAGACGGTGACGGACACCCATTACGACCGCCTGTCGGGCGACGGCATGGGCCGTAAAGGGCGGCATGTGGCCTTCCTGGCAAGGATGACGTCCGACTGGCAGATGCAGGCCCGGGGCATCGCCTGCAATGAATATACGGCCGTGGCGGTCGATCACCGGGGGCTGGCCATGGTATTCGGGAACCCGGCCCAGGACCACTTTGCCTATTTTCTGCAGGCTGACGGAGGAGCTCCGGAGGTCTGCGTGGAGGGGGAGCCCCTGACCTGGGACCGTGGCGGCCGGGCCCTGAAGGTTTACAAGGTGCAGGGCACGCGTGATGGCAGCAACACCTTCAACCTGTCCGGCTGGACAAGCGGCCGGGGCGGTCAGTGGGAGTACTGGTCGGTCGTGAACGGGGAATTGCTGGAGGAGGTGCCGACGGGGGTTGGCCGGGTGGATGTCCGGGATGCTTCCCTGCGGGTCTTCCCCAATCCTGCCGGACCGAGTCTGCTGGTTGAATGGGAAGGCCTCAGGCCGGCCTCGGAGGCCTTTATCATGGACGGGTCGGGACGGATCCTGCAGCGGCAGGCTCCCCCGGAGGGCCCGGGATGGACGGCCGCGTTCCGGGTGAACGCCTTTGCGCCGGGCCTGTATTTTGTGGGGGTGGCCGGGCCGGATTTCCGGTGGATACAGCCCTGGGTGAAAAAGTAAGCGGCGGCGCCGGCAGCCGGCCCGCAGGCCGCGGCCACGGCCTTGCATATCCGGGTGGCAAATCATCGCACCGACATAAAAAATTCGTATATTTGCACCAGAATAGATGGCTCCGTAGTTCAATTGGATAGAATAGCAGATTCCGGTTCTGTCGGTTGGGGGTTCGAGTCCCTCCGGAGTCACAAGACCCTTCTCATGCGAGAGGGGTTTTTTGTTTGGGGCCGACCGGCCCGCGGGGATGCCTGAAGGCCTTCCCTGGATGGAATCGTGGTGAATACCCCTCCCCCCGGTATATCTGATTGGTTAATAAGAGGCTTTCGAAGGCCATGCATGGCCATGACGCATTTTTCCATTAGATTGAATCATTTGTGAATGGGATATTGCCGGAAAATCCGGAGCATTGTATTAATCAATCCTGTCATTCATTTTTAACCTTTGGAAACATGAAAAATTTTTACAAACTTTTCTTTTCCGTAACATTGCTTGCCTGGTTTTCTCTCCTGCCGGCAATGGCCCAGAAAACCATCCTCGAGACATTTGAGGACAGCTCCAAGGTTCCAGTCTGGATGAATGCACACCAGGGTGGAGCCGATCCGGAAATCGTTGAAAACCCCCTCCGGGACGGGATCAATTACAGTGATTCCGTGCTGCTGTGGGTCAAGCTTAAGAGCGCACCAGTCTATTCGGCTGCGATGACGGAAATTGAGGCCTATGACATTGAGTTCAAAGAGGACGCGACCTTTATTCATGTGAAAATGCTGAAGGACAATACCGACCCATGTGCCCTGCAGGTCATCCGCACGGAAGACGGCATGTCGGAAGCGGGAAAGTATAAGGACCCGCCCGACCGGATTCCCTGCCCCTTTCCCGGGGAATGGGTCGACTATGTATTTGATTTTTCTGCTCCGGAGGCTACCGCCCATACCTGGTCCAGGTTCTATTTCATGGCCGTGATGAATGCCACGGAAGAAGGGGGATGGGCAGCGCGGGAACTGCCTGAGGATGTGAATGTGTATATCGATGAGATCATCATCGACAGCGATCCCAACCCATATACCACCCCGCTGAATGCGGTCCATGTCGATGCAGAGGGAAACATTTCCTATATCCTGAACAACCCTGTAACCACGGAGATGGTCTTTTCCGGGATTGGCAAGGTACAGGAAATTATGGTGTACGACATGAACGGAACCCTGGTGCGACACCTGGGAGTGGCCGGGGAGGACACTTATCGTCTGCCCGTTTCCGACCTTGCCAATGGGATTTACCTGGTTTCGTTCAGGAAGCAGGACGGAGTCAGCCAGGTTTCCAAAGTAGTAAAACAATAAAAGAGTTTAAGTTTTTCAGTCAATCACCCATAATTAACCGAAGAGATCATGAAAATCAAAACGAACATGAATGGTCAATTGCTTCCCTGGCGGCCGGTCCTGGCCGGCCTCATGCTGTTTCTGCTGGTGGGTTTGCAGGCGTGGTCACAACAGGCTGGTTCCGTGAGGGGCCAGGTAACTGATGCCGAGGGAACGCCCCTGATCGGGGTCACCGTTATGGTCAAGGGAGAGGGCCGGGGAACGGTTACGGACATAGATGGATACTATTCTCTTCCCCTGGAACCCGGTGATGCCGTCCTTGTGTATTCCTATATTGGCTACTTATCAAGGGAAATTCCCATTGAAGGACGGAGCCAGATTGATCTGGTCCTCCAAAGGGATGTGATCGGATTGTCGGAGGTGGTGGTGGTTGGCTATGGGACCCAGCGAAGGGCGACGGTCACCAGCTCGATCGCCACAGTGAAGGAAGAGGACTTCATTCCGGGGGCCGTAAACAACCCCCTGCAGATGATCCGGGGACGGGTGGCCGGTCTGGCCATTAACAGGGTCAACGGCAACCCCAACGACGGGAATGTGCAATTGATGCTCCGGGGCGTCAGCACTTTGCAGGGTAACTCCCAGCCGCTGATTGTTATAGACGGCATCCCGGGCGGGAGCCTGAATACGGTATCTCCCGATGATATCGAAAGCATTGACGTGCTTAAGGACGGCTCTGCTGCAGCCATTTATGGCACCAGGGGCAATAACGGGGTCATCCTGATCACCACCAAAAGGGGGGCCAGGGCGACCGGAGCCCCGACCGTGACCTACCATGGTTATGTATCTGCCGAGCAGATATCCAACAAGATAGAGGTGTTCAGCGCAGAGGAGTACCGCAAGATACCGGAGCTCACCAATGGCTTCTTCGAGATCGTGGACCAGGGGCATGATACCGACTGGTGGGGCGAGGTCTCACGCAGCCCATTGAACCAGAATCACAACATCTCCATCCGCGGGGGGACGGTGAGTTCCAATTATGTCGCCGCAGCAGATTACCGTGGTCAGGAAGGGCTGCTGATCAACACCGGCATCGAACAGTTGCGGCTGCGCCTGGGAATCAACCACAACCTGATGGACGACCGCCTGCGATTCAGCCTGAATGTGAGCAATAACATCACCCGGGGCAGGACGAACGACCAAAGCCAGATCTATTTTGCCACCAGGATTGCCAATCCGACGGAATCCATCAAAGACGAATCCGGGGCCTATTCTTTCTTTGCCGGCGTGAACAATGCCGTGCAGATGGCCCGGGAGTTTGAAGAGGACATCAACTGGAACCAGACCCTTCTGAACGGCCGGGTGGTTGCCGAGTTGATTGATGGATTGAACGTGACGGTGGTGGGGGCCCTGCAGCGCTTCAGCCACCTTAACGGCTGGTATGGCAACAGGATGTACAATATTCAACGAACGGGTGAAGGCGGTCGCAATACCAGCCTGAACCAGCAGCTGACTTTTGAGTCGTACGCGGATTATTCCAGGAACATCAACAGACACGAGTTTGTGGTGCTTGGGGGATACAGTTTTCAGGACTTCACCTGGGAGGGATTCAACCTCGAGAACCACAATTTCCCGTCCGATGCCTTTGGTTATGCCAGGCCGGACCTGGGGTATGCCTTGTCGGAAGGGCTGGCCAGCATGGGCGGAAACAAGGGGATGAGCCGGCTGATCGCCTTTTTCAGCAGGGTCAACTACAGCTTCGATGATAAATACCTGTTTTCTGCCAGCATCCGGAGGGAGGGTTCAACCAAGTTCGGAGAAAACAACCGCTGGGGTTGGTTTCCCGCCGTGTCGGCAGGCTGGGTCATTACCCGCGAGCCCTTCATGGCCGGCATCGGATTCCTCAATGAATTGAAGTTGCGTGCCGGTTACGGTGTGACGGGGACGGAACCCCACAACTCCTACCTGTCCCAAATGCGCTTCGATTACCACACCCCCACCTTTTACGAAGGCCGGTGGATCTACAGCATTGGTCCGACGATGAATCCCAACCCCAACCTGAAATGGGAGACCAAGCATGAGGCGAATATCGGGCTCGACTTTGCCCTACTGAACAACAGGCTGGGCGGCAGCGTCGATTTTTACATGCGGAACACCCGGGATTTGTTGTATTCCTATAATGTGCCGGTTCCGCCGAACCTGGTATCGACCATCCTGGCCAATGTGGGGGAGATTTCCAACCAGGGGGTCGAACTCTATCTGAATGCAGCCATTGTGGAGAGGGGCGACCTTTGGTGGAATGTGTCGACAAACTTTTCTTACAACACCAACAACCTGGTGAAGCTCTCGGACGATACCTACAAGCGTGATTTTCTCGAGGTTGGAAACACGGGTGCTCCCGTACAGAAGAACACCCACCGTGTCGAGGAAGGCATGCCCCTGGGGAATTTCTTCGGGTGGAAGTCCGTCGGACTGGATGAGAATGGGGCATGGGTCATTGACGGGGGTGAATATGGGGTGGATGCAGACCGGCAGATCCTGGGCAACGGCATCCCCAAGATGTTCGCCGGCTTCACCACTGGCGTCGGGTATAAGGGCCTGGACCTTTCCGTTTCCCTGCGCGGGGCGTTTGGTTTCCAGATCCTGAACCAATACCGGATGTTGTGGGAGAACTTCATCAAGGGACAGCAGTACAACTTTCCGGTAAGCATCCTGGATCATCCCTACGGAACCGACACCTGGGTAAAGACAGCCCCGGCGTATGTCAGCTATTACGTGGAGGACGGCGACTACCTGAAGATTGACAACGTGACCCTTGGATACAATTTCAGGGTCGGCAACCTGAAACACATTCAGGTCCTCCGGCTGTACGTCTCCGGGACGAACCTTTATACTTTCACCAACTATAAAGGGGTCGATCCGGAGATCAACTTCATTGGATTGTCTCCGGGAATCGACTTAGTAGGGGGTTATCCCACCACGAGGATGATCACCGCCGGGATCAAACTGAGTCTGTAAGGGACCACCGATAGGCATTATATTAAAGACCAAAAACCCTGATACAATGAAAAAATTACTGATAACCGTTCTGGTGATATGTTCCGGGCTGGTTTCCTGTACCGACCTGGATGAAAAAGTATATGACTTGCTGACGGAGGACAAGTTCTATGAGCATTTTACAGACGAAGACCTGATTGCGGCGATCGGCTCGATCTATTCCGACATGCGCAGGTTGTATGCCGGAGGTGGCATCCATACCGGTGGTTGCTGGCTTTATACGGGGGAAGAGACATCCGATCTGTGGATCACCCCCAAGCGGGGCGGGGCCTGGTATGACGGGGGCATCTATTTCCGGCTGAACCAGCACACCTGGACCACCCAGGATCAGCACTTCCTTGGAAACTGGCGGACCTTCTACCGGGGGGTGAATACCTGCAACAGGTTGCTTTTCCAGTTCGAAGGGCAGGATTTTGACAACAAGGAGAACGTGCTGGCGGAGATCAAGGTGGCCCGCGCCTTTTGGTATTACCACCTGATTGACTTCTTCGGAAATGTGCCCCTGGAAACCAATTATGACGTGCCGGAAGGCTACCTTCCCCAAACCAGTTCCAGGCAGGATGTGTTTAGCTTCATCGTTTCGGAGCTGGAGGCGAACATCCCTCTTTTAAAAGCCTCCGGTTACGCCCGGTGGAACATGTATGCCGCCAAGCACCTGCTGGCAAGGGTGTATCTGAACTCGGAGGTGTGGACCGGGGTTCCGCAGTGGGACAGGGTGGTTGAACTGACGGACGAGATCATGGCCTCCGGCCGCTACAGCCTGGACGTGGATTACAGCACCCCGTTCACCACCGAAAATGACGCAGCTTCCAGGGAGCTTGTCCTGGCCATCGTGAATGACGAAGTCTATCATCCCTGGGGCCAGGCATTCCACATCCACCTTTGGGCACACCACCACAAGTTCCGTTTTCATGCCAATACGGTGACCTCTTACTGGGGTGGTTTTTGTGCCCCGCCTGAATTGATCGATTCCTATCATGCAGAGGACCTGCGCCTCGGGAAGACCTGGCTTGGCGGGCAGCTGTACGACAATACCGGCGCCTTCAGCGGCACCGTAGGCACTCCCCTGATGTGCGATCCCTGGAACCCGAGGGATCAGGGCAAACCACTCATTTACACTAAGGAGATCGTTTTTGACCAGGACGGTGTAACCACCGGGGAACGCGACGGGATGCGGCTGATCAAGTATGAGATCCCGGAAAGGGCTTTGAACACCCTGAGCGTGGACTTCCCTTACTTCCGCTATGCCGATGTTTACTTCATGAAGGCCGAGGCCTTGTGGAGAAAAAACAACAAGGCGGCCACCCCGCAGGTGGTGGATCTGATCAATGCGGTCAGGAGCCGGGCGTTTGTGAATTTTTCGGGAGACAAGGTCCTGCGCCCCGACCAATTGGATGACGAACGGTTCCTGCAGGAGTATGCCTGGGAGTTTGCCGCAGAAGGACACCGCCGGCAGCAGCTGATCCGCTTTGGGGTGTATACCACCAGGGAGTGGATCATGCACCAGCCCAGTCAGGATTTCCGGAACCTGTTCCCCATTCCGCACCAGGAAATGCTGGCCAACCCCAACCTGATCCAGAATTCAGGTTATTGAGCCGGAGGGATGGACAGGGGAATGGTCATGTTTCCCTTTTTGTTGAACTTACTATTCCGGGCAGGCCGGGCAAAAGGACCCGGCAGGCTCACCAATAATATGAACCCAATTAGCATTTAAACGGATGAAGAAATTATTTTTAAAGGGACTGATAGCGACGGCCTTCCTCCTGGTTTGGGCGTCCTGCCAGCAACAAACAACCAATCAGGAGGCGCAATACGTCACCAACCGTGCTCCGTTGAGAGAAAACCCCTATCTGGAGCTTCCGCTGGGCTCCATTCAGGCTGAGGGCTGGCTGGAAGAAATGCTGGTTCGCCAGAAAAACGGATCCACAGGGCAACTGGATGTCCTTTATCCCAAAGTCATGGGCGACAACAACGGCTGGCTCGGGGGAGACGGCGACCAATGGGAAAGGGGGCCGTACTGGATCCATGGGCTGCTTTCCCTGGCATATACCCTCGATGACCAGGACCTGATCGATAAAACGACGCCCTGGATCGAATGGATACTGAACAGCCAGAAAGAATCCGGGTTTTTCGGGCCTGACCAGGACTTCCCGAACCTGCCGGGGGTCCAGCGCAACAACAGCGCCGATTGGTGGCCCCGCATGGTGGTCCTCAAGATCCTGAAAAACTATTATACCGCTACGGGGGATGAGCGGGTGATCGGTTTGATGACCAATTATTTCCGCTATCAGAATGACATGCTTCCGGAGCAACCCCTCGACAACTGGACGTTTTGGGCCAGGTACCGCGGGGGGGACAACCTGATGCTGGTCTACTGGCTCTATAACATTACCGGCGATGCCTTCCTGCTGGACCTTGCGGAAATGATCCATGAGCAGACGTTCGATTATACCGGTGTGTTTCTGGACTCAGACCTGATCGCCAGGAAAGACAACATCCATTGCGTGAACCTGGCACAAGGGATCAAGGAACCCGTGGTCTATTACCAGCAGCGTCCAGAGCCGAAATACCTCGAGAGCGTCAAAAAGGCGTTTGCCGATCTGAGGATGTTTTCGGGGCAGCCGCAAGGGATGTTTGGCGGGGATGAGGCCCTCAGAAACAACGATCCCACCCACGGGGTGGAACTGTGCTCTGTGGTGGAGCTGATGTTCAGCCTGGAAACCATGCTGGCCATTACGGGGGATGTACAGTTTGCCGACCACCTGGAAAAGGTGGCATATAACGCACTGCCCACCCAGATCGCCGACGATTTCATGACCCGGCAATACTTCCAGCAGGCAAACCAGGTCCTGATCACCCGGGATGACCGGAATTTCAGCGTCAACCATCACGGGACGGACTCTCCCTACGGACTGCTGACGGGGTATCCCTGCTGTACCGCCAACATGCACCAGGGCTGGCCGCTATTCACACAAAACCTTTGGTTTGCCACCCCGGAAGGGGGACTGGCCGCTTTGGTTTACGCGCCATCTAGGGTTACGGCCCGGGTGGCCGGAGGTGTCGAGCTGACCGTTCAGGAAGAAACCAACTACCCCTTCGAAGATGTCGTGCGTTTTAACCTGAGCCTGGAAGGGGGAGGGGCTGCCTCTTTCCCTCTGGATCTGCGAATCCCTGCGTGGTGTGAAGAGGCTCTGGTCATGGTGAATGGTGAAGTCGTGGCAAGGCCTTCGGGCGACCAGGTCTACCGGCTGCAGCGCACCTGGAATGACGAGGACCAAGTGGTGCTCGAACTGCCCTCGGAGGTCCGCCTGGAAAGAGGCCATGAACGGTCGGTTTCAGTGGAGCGCGGACCCCTGGTTTTTGCCCTCAGGATGGGCGAAGACTGGAGGCGGGTGACCAACACACTAGACGCGGACATTTATGGTGACCATTATTACGAAGTATACCCCACTACGCCCTGGAACTACGGACTGATCGATGTTCCGGAACAGGACATTCAGCAGGCCTACCAGGTCGTTTGGCGCGACACCGTACCAGACTTTCCATGGAACCCGGAATCTGCCCCCATGCAGATCCATACCCGGGGGCAAAGGTTCCGCACCTGGGAAATGTATGGGGCGTCCGCCGGCCCGCTTCCCTATTCGATCCAGTGGGGGCAACCGTTAGAGGGGGATGTGGAACCGCTTATCCTGATCCCTTACGGGAGCTCTCATCTGAGAATTTCCGCCTTCCCCCTGGTTGGTCATTACGCTACCATGGAATAAATCGAAAGGGGGCTGTCATGGGATGTCGTTATCTGTTGGTTTTAATTGCCTTGGGGATATGTGTTCCCGGAACCGGTTTTTGGGAAGCCGCCGCCCTGCCCGGTAACGAAACCGTGAAGCAGACAGCAGACCTGAGCATACGCTTCATGCACATCAAACCCCAGGTAGAAGACCCATGGCTTACAGCCCATTGGGCCTTTGACGAGGGGAGCGGGTACCAGGCTTCCGACGCGTCGGGACGGGAGGCCACGGCCTGGCTCGGAGGGGAACACTGGAACACGGAGGACTGCGGACTGACCGCCTCCCTGTGGAAACCAGGCAGGCGGGGGTGGAGCGTTCATTTAAACGGGACGCAATGGTTGCAGGTGCGGCAGGCGCCTCATCTGGAACATGCGGGAGAGCAAAGCCTGAACCTGTGGGTGATGCCGCAGGAGAAAGTATCCGGTTGGCTGGTCGGCAACCTCTCCCCTTCAGGCGGATACGCCCTCTCTGTGCTCGATAATGGCGCCCTGGCGTTTGAATACATGGATTCACTGTCTGAACGGCGGGTTCTCCGCTCAGATCCGGGCTTGGTAGTGGTTGGTGCCTGGCAAATGGTGGGGGTGTCCTTCTCCCCCCGTAACGGATTGTTGCGGTTTTCCCTGAATGGAAATGCCGTTGGGGATTACGAAATCCCCGCCCTTCCCATGAAGCCGTCTCAGACCGACCTGTTCATTGGAGGAGCCCCCGGCATGACCCGGGGACTCCTCGGACGGGTCGATGAAGTCAGCCTGTTCTCACGGGCCCTGGAAGAACAGGACTGGGCTTCCCTATATGTCTCTGGCCTTCCCAGGGCCTACCTGCAGTCCAGGGAGACCATCGATGCAGGGCGGTCCGAATGGTCGCGCTTCCGGGGCAATGAACCCATCCCCCACCCGGTCGAAGAGGCCAGCCTGATGAACCTCCGGTTTGATGGCGACCCGGCTTGCACGCCAGGGAGGCAGCCCTTAAAATCCGAGAACCCTTTGTTTGTCCCGGGCTTTTTTGGAGGGGCCCTGGACGGAAGCTCCCTCAGAGGGGGGCTTTGCTATGATTCCCCATACCATGAAGGGCGGGGGACCATAGAGCTGTGGGTGGCCTTATCCGATGAAAAGGGAGGGCCGGTCTTCAGGCTTGAAGGAAAGGAAATGGGGGCCGAAATCCATTTGTCATCGTCGGATGTGGTTTTGGTTTATGGTCCGCCAAACAATCGTTCCGGGGCAGAGAACCTCCGTGTGTCCGGGCTGAACCTGCAAAAGGACCTCCCCATACACCTGGCTTTGTCCTGGGATGGGCCGTCCGGGGCATTCCGGCTTTTCCTAAATGGGGCACCCCTGGCGGATGAGGGCGGCATGAAGGCTGCCCTGCCTTTCGGCGGCAAAATTTGGATTGGGGGGAATAAAACAGAATCCTTCCTGGGATTGGTGGACGATGTGGCTTTGTCGTCCGGCTTCAAAGACTGGGGTGAGGTTTGTCCCCGCGGGCATGTGGCCACGGAATCTCCCGCCATGGACCTGATGCTGGGGTTCAACCACCGGGAGCCAGGCCGGCTGTTTCACTGGAGGCCAGGACAAGAGGGAGCTTACTGGACTTACGGGGAGAAGGCCTGGGACCACCCTGAAGAGGCCGGTTGCATCGTGCAGGAGGTCGGTTCGGGAATACAAACCCTGTACCACCCGGATGCCTTCGGGCATGACTCCTCTGTCGAGGCCAGTATTTCTGTGGACTCTCTGGAGGGAGGGTGGGTGGGGGTGTTTGTTCATTCGCCCGGCCCGGAGACCAGGCATTTCTCGGGCGGGGTATTCGCCGTGGACTTTCTGAACAGCCGGTTGTGGCTCGCCACGATCCGTGACGGCCGGGTCGTGCGTGAAAAGGAGTTTAAAAATGACTTCGAATTTCAGGAGGGACGCGTTTACCAGCTGACGCTGAGTGCCGTCGGGGGGGTGTTGCGGGGATATGTTGACAACCGGAATGTGGCATCCATGATCAGCCAAGGCGAAGATGCGGGCCGGGGATATGCCGGCCTTTTCACCCTGGATGGCCGCGCCAGCTTTGATGACGTCCATTTCAAGGCCATTACCCCGGCAACCGTAGACTCGCGAAGGATCGAAATGCGGATGATCGGGACATCGGAAGAAATTGCATACGCAGACTGGGGCTTTCATGCCTTCAGGTGGAAGAAAAGACACGGACAGGTTCCATGGGAGCGTCATACCAAAAACCCGGAACCACCGGGAAATATTTTCGGGCCCGACGCGCAGACCTCCCGCCCCAATCCGTCCTCCTTCTGGCGGTCGCAGGATGCCGCCAACTCGGCTTTGATCCTGGTGAACGGGACCTTTTATTATTTCCTGAGGGGAAACCCGACCATTGGCGGCAGGCACGGCAACGCGCAGATCGGGGTGTTGTGGACGGAGGATAGGCATTTTGACGGACTTCGCTTTACGGATCCGACCCTGGAAGAAAGTGGCCGGGAAAGGAACTGGGTGCTTCAGGGGCATCCCGACACCAACAGGGAAGGGTGCAGCGATGAGCCCCCGCGGCATGAACGGTTTCAGTTGAACGACCAGGGAGTGGTCTATCTGGATGGAAAGATCCTGATGGTCTGCCGTGAATTCAGGAACAGAAACCCGCACTCCAACCCGTTCAGGAGGTTGGTGATGGCGCTGTTCGACCCGGAGAAAAGACAGTGGACCAACCCGCTTCCACAAACGGTTTCGTGGTCGTCCATGAATCCGGACTCCTGTTATGCTGGTTTATATGGCATCAACGCCACCCCGGAGCTGGCGCTGCTGCGGGACCCCGTCGATGATGGATTCGTGGTGTTGTTGTACCATGGAATGACCAGTGAATTCAGGGCCGTTCATGAATCGACACAGGGCCACAGGTATAATGCGGTATCGGGCTTTTCTTTTGACGGAGAAACGCTGCATCCGCATCCGGCTTACCCGGAGAAGGAATCCGTCTATACCCGCAAAGGCGATTTGCTTTTCGGAGAGAGGGTCTTGTTTGATAACGGGATATGGTACATGCACGCCAATGCCCATAGCGAACGGCTGGTCAGGGACTGGCCAGATCGCTTCTCCCTGTATGCTGCACTGGACCCATATGAGGGGGCGTGGGTGGAAAGCAGGGACAGCCAACATCCGGAACGCCCGTATTTCGAAAGGGGGAGGCCGTTCGACCCGGACAACGGCGCCATCTGGCAAGGCACCATGCTCCGGTACCGCAACCGGTATTACATGTATTATGAGAACTACCACGTGATAGACAACGTGGAGGAAATGTATGAACAGTATGATCACTTGCAGACGGGCTCCCGGGTGGGGTATTCCACGGCCAATTAGCAGCCGCCCACCCCGTCCACCAGGGGCCCCCGGCAGGTAAAAAACGACAATCAATGAAAAAATCCCTGATATACGCACTCCCCCCGGCCCTGGCCCTGTTTTCCTGCGGGGGCGAGCCGGAGCCGTCCAGGCCCAATATTTTGATGATTATGGCCGATGACCTGGGGTATTCCGACCTGGGTTGTTTCGGGGGTGAAATCAGCACCCCCAACCTGGACAGGCTGGCAGAAAACGGCATCCGCTTCACCCATTTTTACAACACCACGCGCTGTTGTCCCACCCGGGCCTCCCTGATCACGGGACTCTACCCGCACGAAGCGGGTGTCGGTTATATGACACATGTGAACACCGGTGGCGGTTACCTGGGGTATTTGAATGACTCCACCGTTACCATTCCGGAGGCGTTGGCGGCAGCAGGCTATCATACCTCCATGACCGGCAAGTGGCATTCGGGTGCCGTGCGGCATTCATGGCCCGAGAACCGGGGGTTCGAGCGGTTTTTCGGAATCCATCACTGGGTGGACAGTTATTATAAGGTTCTGGACGACTGCGAGGTGTTTGAGGACGGGGTGATGGTCATTCCCGAGTCCGACAACCCCCGGCTGTATGCAGCGGAAGGGAAGGAGTGGTATACCACCGATGTGTTTACCACGAAAGCCATCGAATACCTCGACGAAGCCCTCGACCAGGGACGTCCGTTCTTTCAGTATGTGGCGTATAACGCCCCGCATTGGCCGCTGGAGGCCCATGATGAGGTCATTGAACGGTACCTTGACCGCTATCATGATGGCTATGAGGCGCTCAGGGAGTCGCGGTATCAGACCATGGTGGACCTGGGTATCCTTGACCCTGCCTGGAATCTTCCGGAACAAACCACCCCGGACTGGGACGTTCAAAGTGATTCGGCCAGGCTGGACATGGTATTCCGCCGTGCCATTTATGCGGCGCAGGTAGATATCATGGACCAGAATATCGGGCGGCTGATCCGGCACCTTGAAGACCGCGGGGTGTTGGACAATACGGTGATCCTGTTTTTTTCAGACAACGGTTGCTCGGCCGAACCACACGACAGTGATTACGGATACCAATGGGGGCAAAATACCCGTTGGAATTATGAGGCGTGGCGGACCGCCTCGGAAAGGGCCGGTGCCAGTCAGGGGAAGGTGTGGAGCGTGGCCAGCAACAGCCCCTTCAGAAAGCACAAGCGGTATACCCATGAAGGGGGGATATCCACGCCCCTGATCGTCCACTGGCCGGAGGGCATCACCGGACCCGGCCGCATCGACCGGAAGCCATCCCATGTGGTGGATATTTTGCCCACCTGCCTGGAGCTTGCCGGGGCATCCTATCCGGAGAGAAGGGACGGCGTCCCGGTGAAGCCCGCCCGGGGGATCAGCCTGGTGGACAACCTGAAGGGCAAGAATGGCAGCCCGCACTCCTTCCTGTTTTGGGAGCACGAGGGACATGGAGCGCTTCGCGAAGGTTACCGGTGGAAGATCGTCAGCGACAGGGCCTGGGATGAAGGGTCCTGGGAGTTGTATGACATGCTGGCCGACCGTACGGAAACCACGGACCTGTCTGCGGTGTTTCCGGAAGTGCGGGCCCGCATGGTTGCCAGGTGGGAAGAACTGGCATGGGAGACCCAGGTGCTTCCCTGGCCCGATTATTCTGACGCGCCCGTGAACCCGGTAGACAAATAATGCACCAGGAATTAGTAAAACTGAAAAACGACAATCAATCTACTATGAGGTTATTTCTGCTGATTTCTTTTGTTGTCCTGTTTTTTTGCGGAACCATCCCGGCTTTCGCCCAGAACACCTTGTTTAAAAAATACGAGGCCAACCCGATCATTGATATTGGATCAGGCCAGCCCGACTGGCGGCGGATCCATGTGGCCAATGCGGCCATCCTGAGTCCGGAAGAAACATCCGACGGCACCTGGAGAATTTACATCAGGGGAAGCGGCAATGTCCCCCAGTACCATGATCAGATCGGCATCCTGTACCAGGACACGGCGGGTTTTTCCCCTTATGGCCCCTGGCTGGAATACGAGCACAACCCCGTGATCCCCCATGGCAGTCCGGGGTTTTATGACGACCTGCATTTGCTGGACTGCTCACCGGTTGTCGGGGAAGGAGGCGATATTTATTTTTATTACAAAGCAGTGAACTATGCGCGCACCTCCAGTCTGGCCGGGGCCAGGTCGACCGACGGGGGCTTTACTTTTGAAAAGTTTGACAGCAACCCGTTGAAAATGGATGTGGGGGCCAACGATGCGGTGTATCATGACGGCAAATACTACATCTATTATGGCGATGCCCTGTACAACAGGCAGACCAATCGTCGTGACGGCGACCTGGAAGTGTACCTGAAAATCACCGAAGACCCCCAGGACATTTCCGGCGTGGACAGCATCAAGGTCCTGGGAGTGGGGGGAGGCCCCGGCAATTTCGACAGCGAGGCGGTCAACGGGGCCCGCATTTTTCGTTTGGACGGCAAATGGTTTATGATCTACCAGGGCAGCCAGCGGCATTTTGACTTTCCGGAGCGTTTTCATGCCGCCTATTCGGATGACCTGATCCACTGGACCAAGGTGGACAACGATTTTCCCATGATGACAAGAGGCGGGCTGGGGGACTGGGACCAGGGCGCCATCTGGTACGGGGAGGTTTTTGAGCACCGGGACACCCTCTATATGTTGTATGAGGGCTGGGGGTGTTACTGTATTCCGGAAGACCGCGACGAGGCCTACTTCCCGGGCAACTCCAGAACAGGAATCGCCCAGGTGGCCGTAAAGGATTTTCTGCTTTGGGCAGAAGGCGGATTTGATCCCTCCTGGAGGGAAGATCCCTATGGCCCCGGCGGATTGATAGCCGATTTTGAAGACCACCACCTGGGCCTGTACCCGACCCACGGCATGCCCTATGGTGTCGTGACCAACCCTTTCCCGGATGAGGTCAATCCCAGCACCACCTGTGGGCGGGTGACCACCATTGCGGAACGATGGGCCCTGCTGTATTCAGACCCCCTGCCTGTCCGGTTCGACTTTTCCCGGGGGAGTGTGTTCAGCATGAAGGTCTACTCCAGTGTTCCCGGAAATGTGTTCTTCAAAATAGAGCACCCGACGGATTGGAGCCTCGGACAGTTGGAGGTGGAGGGATATCTCAGCCAGGTGAACCAGTGGGTTGACATGGAATTTGATTTCGCCCCATTCGCGCCGGAATCGGATTTGTACGGGAAGATCATCCTGTTGTTTGATGCCGGAAATACCGAGGTCGGGAACCATTGGTACTTCGACGACATACGGTTTAATTCGATCGCCACATCGGTTCCTCCGTCCGTTGAGCAAGTCCGGCCGCGGGACGGCCTGCGGGTATGGCATGACCGGTCAAGCCACCATTTGCTGGTGAAAGGGGACGGAGATTCCGGGGATTACCGGATTTTTGGCATGGACGGCAGGCTGGTGCAGCAAGGACGCGGCCACAGGATCTATATTGGCTCGCTGCGTCCGGGGGTGTATATCATTCGCACGGAGAACGGGGGCGCCCGCTTTATCCGCTGATTCCGCCGCGGGGACCCCGGGTCTTTTCCCAGGAAGATTGCGGGTAAATGGCTGGCATTTTGTATCTTTACAGGACGCTGGGTCGCTAAATATCCATACAAAAAGCGGGTAATTAATGATGCCGACCATGTTTCGCACCCTATCGTTTTTTTTTCTTTGTTGGTTTATTACCGGAGCTGCTGGCATACCAGCCATCGGCAATGAGGTGACATTCCGGCATATTACCGACAAAGACGGATTGTACTACAACTGGATATGGGATATTTACAAGGACTCTGAGGGGTATTTGTGGTTTTCTTCCCAGGAAGGCGCTTTCCGTTATGATGGCACCGGGTTTGAAACCTTCAAAGTGAGGTCCACAACCGGCTTTCCTTATCTCAAGATCCATTGTGTGTTTGAAGACAACAGCGGGTTTATCTGGTTCGGGACCAACGAAGGCCTCGTAAGGTTTGACAGGGTAAGCAATGAATACGAACGGGTTCTTCTGGACCAGGCAGGCGGACCGGCCTCCAACCTGGTGAATGACATCAAGGGAGACTCGAATGGTGTGCTGTGGCTGGCCACCGGTCATGGGCTGATTTCGTTCACCCCGGCCACAGGAGGGCTGGTGGTGTATTCCGCAAGCGACTCCCCCAACTCCCTAAACACCAATGTGATGAATGAGTTGTTGCTGGACTCCAAAAACAACCTGTGGATCGGGGGCAACAACGGTGACCTGTATCAATTCATTCCGCACAACGATTATTTTTTGCACTTCCGCAATCCGGCCAATCAGGGGTTTTCTGGGATCAACGCCCTGTATGAAGACCACCAGGGGTATCTCTGGGTTGGTTACGAAGGTGCGGGAGTGGCCAGGTTCAATACATGGACCAAGGAGTATGTGCGGCATTATGTGAACAGCGGAGAACCAGGGCAGATTGCCAGCAATCTGGTGCGGGGAATTGTGGAGAGCAACAACCACACCATCTGGTTTGGGACAGAGAAGGGTTTGTCCATCCTGAACCAGGAAACCGACCAGTTCAGCACGGTTACATCAAGCTTTGACAACCGGTACGGACTCAACGACAATGCGATCTACAGCCTGTTCAAGGAGGACAACGGGGACATTTGGGTGGGGACTTTTTTCGGCGGGGTGAATGTGTTTCACAACCGCCCCCGCTTTATTCAGACCCACCTGCCTGACGGGTCTTCGTCCAGAATCAGCGGAAAGGCTATCGGGCCCATCATACAGGATGGCGATGTTCTGTGGGTCGGCACGGAAGACAATGGCCTAAACCGCTTTAGAATAAGCGACAATTATTTTGAACACTTTACCCGGGACAACAGCGGGTTGTCCTACGATAACATCCACGCCCTCTGCCGCGATCACCTGGGAAACCTGTGGGCGGGCACCTATACCGGAGGGTTGAACCTCCTCAAGCCCGGGGCGAAGTCATTCGTACATTTCAGACACTCTGACGACCCCCGAAGCATTTCGAACAACAGCATTTACCGGATATACAATGACTCGGACAATAATTTGTGGATTGGCACAAGGGGTGGCCTGAACAGGTACAACTACGGCAACGGAACGTTTGAACGCGTTCACGGGAATGTGCTGGGAGGGCAGTTCATCTGGGATATCGAAGAAGACCGGCAGGGCAATATCTGGGTGTGCACTTTTGGCCAGGGAGTGTTTATTCTGAACAAGGGCAAAGGATTTCAGCTGCAACATGTCCCCATGCCGGTACAACAAACCATTACCCTTCTCATGCGTGAGAATGGTGAAATGTTGATCGGCACGGAAAAACAAGGGCTGATCATTTATGATCCGGATTCCGGCACCCAGCGGCACCTGACCCTGGATGACGGGCTCCCGGACAACACGATCTATGGCATTGTGGAAGACAACAGCCATTCTGTGTGGCTGACAACCAACAACGGCCTGGTTAAAACACGCGACTTTGAAAGCTTCGAGGTTTTTACCGTCTATGACGGGCTGCCGACCAACCGGTTCAATTACAACTCGGCTGCGAGGGTCAACGGAAAATTGTATTTCGGCAGCACCCAGGGCCTGGTCATTGTGGACCCGGAATTGCAGGTGTTTGAGGAGTACGTGCCGAGGCTCCATCTTTCCGCTATTGATTTTCCCGACAACGAAGCAGAAGGCTCCGGACTTGGGAGAACGATCAACTATATGGAAGAACTTAGTCTAGATCCCGGGCTGAACTCCTTCAGCGTTTCCTATTCAGGGGTCAACCTGCGGGATGGAAATAAGGTAAGATATGCCGTGTTCATGGACGGGGTGGACAAGGAGTGGGATTTTGTAGGGGGCAACAGGGTGGCAAAGTATAATAACCTGGACCCCGGACGGTATGTATTCAGGGTGAGGACCGTGGACAAGGTGGGCGGGTTGCAGGATAATGAGAAAGCGCTGGCCATAATGGTACAACCCAGGTGGTATGGGACCATGCTTGCCAAGACGGTATTTGCCGGGGTGGGGCTGGCCATCTGCATTGTCATCCTGGTTTTGCTGTATACCCGGGCGAAAGTGAAAATTGCCCTGCGGATCGAGAAGATGGAAAAGCAGAAGATCAAGGACATCAATGATGCGAAAATCGAATTCTTCACCAACATATCTCATGAATTCAAGACCCCGCTGACACTCATTCAGGGCCCCATTAACAGGCTCATCAAGGACGAGGGCATCACCCGGGAGCAAAAGGAGTGGTACCTGTCGCTGATCAAAAAGAATGGCGAACGGCTCCTGCACCTGATCAATGAGTTGCTGGGCTTCCGGAATGCAGGCAGGGACATGGACGAGCTCAGGCTGGAAAACGCAGATATCCGGGAGATCCTGGACAATGTATCGGAAAGCTTTATCTGGATTGCCGAGGCCAACGGCATCAACTTTACCTGTGTCGTGGATGACTCCGTGTCACCGGCCTGCCTGGATGTGATCAAGCTGGAAAAGGTGCTGAACAATTTGCTGATCAACGCATTCAGCAATACCCCCAAGGATGGGTTCATCTCGGTGGAAGCGTACCTGAAGGGCGCCAACCTGGTGATAAACATCAAAAACTCAGGGAAAGGGATTCCTTCGGATGTCCTGAAGAAGATCTTCGAAAGGAATTTCTCTTCCAATGGGAACGGGGATCTGAACCAGGGAACGGGGATCGGGCTGGCCTATACAAAAAACCTGGTGGAGTTGCACAAGGGAAGCATCGACGTCTACAGTCTGGAAAACGTGGAGACAACCTTTGTGGTGAAAATCCCGGTCGATCTGCAGGCCTCCCTGGCCGGCAGCAACGGGGAGTATTTATCGCTTAACGCCTGCAAGTGTCCGGAGGGTGTTGTGCTGCATAACGGGGGTTCCTTCCTGCCCCCCGGGCACCGTCCGACGATCCTTGTTGCAGAGGATGTGAAGGAGCTCCGGGACTTCCTGAAAGACACACTCGATGAGAAATTCAAGGTCCTTACCGCCGCCAATGGTCTCGAGGCCTTTAAGATGGCCCAGGCCGAAAATCCTGACATCATTGTGAGTGACATCATGATGCCCAAACTCAACGGCTACGAGTTGTGTTCAAAAATAAAGAACACCTTCACCACGAGCCATATCCGGGTGGTCCTTCTTACGGTGTTGTCGGAAGATCAGGATAAGCTGATCGGGTATAAATCGGGGGCGGACGCGTTTATTTCAAAGCCTTTCGAGATCGAGCTTCTGATATCAAGGATTGAAAACCTGTTGAAAGACAGCCACGTCTTAAAACAGAAGTTCCAGCAGGACCTGGATGTTACCCTGGAGGAAATCACGTATTCCAATCCGGACGAAGAGTTGCTGAAAGGAATCTTCGAAACGGTGAACACACACCTGTCCGACGTGGATTTTGATGTAAACAGGTTTGCCCAGGAAATCGGCCTGAGCAAGTCCACCCTGTATAGAAAGATGAAGTCCATCACCGGCTTGTCGGCCAACAAATTTGTTCAGGTGGTCAGGCTGAAGAAAGCGGCCCGGCTATTAAAAGAAACCGAAATGGGCATTTCCGAGATTGCTTATGAGGTGGGATTCAATGATCCGTATTATTTTAGCCGGGCCTTTAAGGAAAACTTCGGGGTTTCTCCAAAAAAATACCGGGAAACCTTTTTGTCCTCTGTGGAGCAATAAAGCGTTTCCCGGTAAATGGGTGCGCCGGCCCTCCCGGCGGGGTGTGTCCTTAGTTTAACAGGACCTTTACCACTTCTGTTCCCCACTCAGAATGTACCTGCAAGAGATACAAGCCGGGCCTCCGGCCTGAGAGGTCCAGCTGATACAGCCCGGTGGCTTCCCTGGTCATGACCTGCCGTCCGGTCAGGTCGTAGACTTTCAATACAGAGATCTTGTCTGGAGGCAGGTTTACATGGACAATGCCTTCGCTTGGATTGGGATAAACCATGAGCCCTTTCGGCTCCGGAAGGCTGACATAATCAGTTGTGGGGTCAGCATAAGCCGTTCCATAAACAGCCATTCCCGTAATGATCCAAAAATCCCGCTGACCGGTGGTGCCCAGAAGCGACTCATAGGCATGAAACCGGAAAGTCAGGGTGTCGCCGCCCCCCGGGTTGCTCAGGTGAATCTGGTCCGTGTTGAAAGCATCCCGCTTCACCTCCAGAACGGCAATGGGTTCAAAGGTTTCTTTACCGTCATCTGACACGGTGACCAGCACCTTCCCGGGCCCCAGCACCTGGGTGTTTGCCTTGTGGTTGATCTCAATTCGTGACACCCCGTAAAGGGCGTCTTCCTTGGGCGAGATGGTGAACTCGAGGAATTTTTCCTCATCATAATCCCCTTCCGGCCAGCCGTAGGGGCGGAAATACCCCACAGGATAGTTGTAGTTGAACTCCAGGTTGTCCGTGTAGAACAGGGAGGAGAACTCCAGGAACTCGCTGACACCGTCGGGTTTGAAGAGGTCTTCTACCGGGGTTTCCTCAAAAACCCCCACCGGAAAAGGGAAGGCGCCCAGGGTTTCTTCGGCACGGGTTCTCGGCTCCGGATCATCGTTGATCACGATGTTGTCAAAATAAATTTCGATGTCCCCGCTCAGGCGGTCGGATACGGTGGCATTGATAAAATCCGGCTTGATCTCAATGTAGGAATAGGTCCCCGGCTTGTTGATTTCGAAGACCAGGTCTTCCCATTCGCTTTCCTTTGTCTGGCCCGTATGAACGATTTCACCGGTGTTGTTGCCCCCGGTCGGCTGATGGCCGTTCTTGACCTGCACGCAGACATTGGAAATAACCGGTTTATAGATCATCATGTGGAGGTACTTGGGGGTGTCGTTGATCGTGATGTCCTCAAACTCAAACCAGGCGTAGGCCCACCAGTTGCCACGCACGTCTCTGGTGAACCGCCCCACTTTTTCGCTGGGATTGATTCCGGTGGTGTCCGGGTTGTCCACGATCTGAAAATTCTGGGAGTTTTCCACCAGGCCGCCCTCATAGTTCCCGTTGGTGCCGGAACGGGCGAAAAATCCGCTTTCGAAGTCATTGATCAGGTAAGCTCCCGAGTCCACATGGTCGGATGTGTTGTTCTCAAAAGTGCTTCCGCTTTCCGTGAAGGTGGCCCCCTGTGCGTTGAATATGGCGCCCTCCTGCCCAAAGGCATGATTGTTTCTTACGATGGTGTTCTCAAGGTGCAGGTTGCCGGCGTTGTAAGCGGCCCCGCCGTGAAAGGCCACGTTCTCCTCGATCACGCAGTTGGACAGGGTCAGTTTGGCAAAATTCTTCACGCCCCCGCCCACATTGGTCGGAGAAGGCTCCCGGATGGGAGCCGCCCCATGTCGGATGGTCAGGTCGCGGATCAGGGACTCCGGAACCGTGTTGTCACAGTTCTGCGGCTTCTGGTTGTACAGAACGGAATAGGTAAACACAGACTCCCTGTCACGAACCGGCTCAGGCAAAGCCTGGATGATGGTTTTGTCCGGTCCGGCCCCGGTCAGGGTCAGCGCCACGTCCCATTCGAGGGTGCGTGTCAGGGTAAACACCCCTTCTCCGACAACGACCTCGTCTCCGTCCTCAAGGGTCAGGAAGGCGCGGTGCAGTGTCTGAAATGCTTCTGAAGGGCTGGTCCCCGCATTGCTGTCGTCCCCGGTCTTTTCGACATGGTAGACCGTGGCATGTGCTGCCGGCAGCCAGATCCAGAAATACAAACAAATGATGGTGCGTAATGGTGTTTTCATACTTCAGGGTTTTGATGAATAAGAAAGTGGAATTTGATCGCTGTTGCCGTTATCGTTTTCAATGCTCCAGGCCGGACGATGCCGTGGTTAATTTCCTGGCGGGATCACATTGCTCATTGGGTGTGGTGAATGGTATATGGGTACCGGTCAAACACCGAAATGCCCTCGACCATTCTGGGGTCGTCTGTCTCCAGGAGGACCTCATCCAGCTTGTCAGAAAGGCGTTTTTTCAGGTCTGCATGGCCCGGGTCTCCCGCCAGGTTGTTTACCTCATAAGGATCCTCTTCAAGGGCGTAAAACTCTTCATAAGGACGCTTGCCAAACGCGAGGTCGATATAGTATGAGAACTCGGGATTGCAAAAATTGCTCAGGTACCAGGCCTTGGTCGGTCCCCCGTCAATGTCCGGAAAGTTGTTGTCCCGGGTGCCGATAGGCCAGCGTTCCGGCCGGAAGTTGCGGATGTACTTGTATTGCTTTCCATCCACGATTTTGGTGATTGCCCTCGAGGGATAACCCCGGTTCCCGGGCCTGGCAGCAGCGACATGTCTCTCAAAGCCGGTGACCACATAGTTGCGGTCCGGGTCGATCATGCCGCTTCCGGGGGCTGCAAAAACGGGAACCAGGCTTTTGCCCGTCATGACCTCCGGGATGTCCACGCCCCCCATTTCCAGGAATGTCGGCGCGAGGTCCATCAGGTTGACCATGTCATCCACAATCCGGCCTTCTTCGATCATGGCGGGGTACCGCACGGCCATGGCCACATGGGTGCCCAGCCCGTAGAGGTTTGATTTCGCCCTGGGGAAGCCGGGTATGCCATGATCCCCGCTTACCACGATCAATGTGTTGTCCAACTCCCCGATCTCTTCCAGCTTGTTGAGGATCAATCCAAGGGCGTGGTCGAACGCCACCACCTCTCCGAGATAGTCGGCAAAGTCTTCGCGGATTTCATGAACATCCGGGTATCCCTCGGGAAGCCTGCCAATCAGATCGTCCGGATCAATATTCCAGAGTTTTTTCCCCGAGCCCCTGGCCCACTCCCGGTGGGTATTCCATGGCCCCCACCAGTAACAGAAGGGCTGCCCTTCCGGGCGGGCATCCAGAAAACCCTGGAAATTTCCCTCCACCTCGCTGAAAAGCCGTTCGATCTCCGCGTCGATTTGTGACTGGGAGGAATGTCTTAAAACGGTTTGCGAGAATCGGTTGAAGTCGTTCCCATAGGGTTCAAAGGTATTGCCGGCCCCGCCATAAGGGGCATTGGGGGGCGCCCCCGGGAACCACACCTTATATGTTCTTCCGATATGGTATCCATGCTCCTTCAGGATGAGAGGATAAGAGGGAATCTCTTCGTTCCAGACGGCACCCTGGAGGATCGCCCCCCGTTCCGTTCTCCAGAAATACTGTCCCGACAACAGGGAGCTCCGGCAGGGAGTGCATTGTGGCGCCGTGACATGCGCATTGGTAAAGAGGATTCCCTCTTTGGCCACCCGGTCGATGTTGGGGGTCTGAATCAGGGCGTTCACCGTATTGCCCCCCTCCACCTCGTGGTAGATGCTGGCATACCTGCCCCAGTCATCCCCAAAGGCAAATAAAATGTTGGGTCTTTCCTGCGCCCGGGCCTCACCGCCGGAGGAAAAGGCCGATGCGATGGTCAGGGCGGATCCCAGTGTAACGGAATACTTCATGGTTTTGGTTTTGGTTATGGTTGTCTTTGTTTTTGTATTCAAGCCATCAGTGTTTGATGATTTTTGTGCTGCGGGTGCTTTGGTGCCCCCTGTATTGCAGGATGTACATTCCCGGGGAATAGGCCGAAAAATCGAAGGTTCCCGACTGGCCCTCAAGCAGCTGTTCAGTCATCAGGGTTCCCTTGATGTCAAATATTCTCACCTTGACCGGCGCCTCCTCATGGCGGCTTAGAAACACCCGGTCGCGTGTCAGCGTCGGATACACCCTGAGCCCTTCAGCCTCAGGCCCCGGGCCGGTCCGGGTGGTAACGGTCCTCGGACTGGGGTCGTCACTGACGATGATCCCGTCGAAATAGATCATGATGTCCCCTGTAAGACGGGACGCCGGATTCTGGTTGAGAAAATCCGGCTTGAACTCAAAATAGGAGTAGGTTCCCGGATTGTTGATCTTGAACACCATATCCTGCCATTCGTTGATGTAAGCCTGGTTGTGGTTGATGATTTCCCCGCTGTTGCTGGCGGGCTGGGCATGCCTGTCCTTGATCTGGATCGTGACAGGGGAAAGCAGGGGTTTGTTGACAAGCACGTGAACATACACGGGGACCTGTGTGATTTCCAGCGGCTCAAACTCAAACCAGGCATAGGCCCACCAGTTGCCTTGTTGCTTGCGCTGAAACCGGCCCACTTTAGGGCTTGGGTTCAGTCCGGAAGGGCCGGGATTGTCCACGACCTGGAAAGCCGGGTGGTTCTCGCCGTATCCGCTGCCATTGCCATTGGTTCCGTACCGTCCGTAAAACCCCTCCTCAAAGTCCAGAATCAGTTTCTCCCCGAATTCTTCCAGGCTGCCCCCGCGGGGGGTGGGGTCGTCATTGATGAGAATCTCATCGATGTATATGTGGATGTCCTCGGAAAGGCGGCCCGGATAGGGGGGATTTGCCGAATTTTCAAAGTCGGGTTTGATCTGAATCTGGTTGTACCAACCCGGGTTGGTCACTTCGAATACAAGATCCTCCCACTCGTTTTCCCGGCTGTTTACGCGGACAACTTCCGGGGTGGAAAAATTGTTGGGCCCCACCATCTGAATGCAGACCCGGGATGTCAGTGGCTTGTTGACCATGACGTGGACGTACTTGGGGGTGGCTTCGGTGGCCGACACATAGACCGGCCCGAAGTTGAACCAGGCATACCCCCACCAATATCCCGTCTTCAGGCGGGTAAACCGGCCCACGGTATCGCTGCTGTTCAGTCCGCCGGGAAAGGGATTGGCCACCCGGACGAAATATTCGTTGTGAACATCTTCCTGGTCGTTTGCCGGGTTGCCGGGTCCGATAATGTTTCCGTTCGTGCCGTAGGCGGCGGGAAAGTCCGTTTCGAAGTCAAACACCTTGTCTTCCCCTTCCGCCCATTTAAGGAGGCCCATTTCATCCATCCATTCATCCAGCCGGGCCTTCAGCTCGGCCGACTTGCCCGGGTGGGTATTGTACAGGTTAACCTGCTCGCCAGAATCCTCCGCCAGGTTGTATAACTCATAAAAATCCGGGGCCAGCCCGAAGCGGTAGATCAGCTTGTGATCCCCTTTACGTATAACGCAGGCTTTTCTCGCATTCCAGGTGTTAATGCCTGCCGGGTAGTACCAGTACATTTCATCCCGATCGATGGATCCGCCCTGCAGCAGGGGCGCGATGCTGACCCCGTCCAGCAGTTGGGTGGTGGATCCCCCGGCCAGCTCCAGGAATGTCGGGTAAAAATCGATGAAATTCACCGGGCTGTGATCGACCGCTCCGCTGAGGCCCATCGCGGGGTAACGAATGATCAGCGGGACCCTGATGCCTCCTTCATACAACCAGGTTTTGGCGGCCCGCAAGCCCCCGTTATTGGCCACATACTCGTCGCCCCCATTGTCGGAAGTCACCACCAGGATCGTATTCTCTGCCAGTCCCAGTTCCTCAAGCTTCTGCATGATGCTTCCGACCCCGGCATCGATGCGTTCCAGCATGCCCGCCATATACGGGTTGTCCGGGGCCCCTGCATGCCTGGGGCTGGAGTTGTCGAAATGGGCGGATGATCCAGGCCCGTATTTTGCCTCGTATTTGGCTTTGTATTTACTCACGAGCTCGTGTGGGGCCTCCAGGGTCATGTGGACGCTGAAAAGCTGCAAAGAAAGAAAAAATGGCCCGCCCGCCCGGTCTTCCATGAATTGCCGCGCCTCTGCAAAGAGCCGGTCCGGCAGAAACTCATTCTCCTCCCCGGTTGTGATGGTGGAGATTTTCGAATAGGGGAAGAAATAGTCTCCCCCCGCAATATAATCGGTTTCGGTTCCGAAGACCCAGTCAAACCCATGGGCTTCCGGCCCGCCAAGCGGATTTGCAAAATCTGTGTCCAGGTGCCATTTGCCAATCACCCCGGTATAATAACCGGCGTCTTTAAGCGCTTCGTTCATGGTCACATGGTCGTCCGGGTTGAGGTACAGGGGGGAATTGCGGGGAATGAAATCCAGTATCCCGTGCCTGGGGGTGTATTGCCCCGTGTAATAGGATGCCCTGGCCGGCGAGCAAACAGGGGCGGGGGCATAGGCGTTCGTGAACAGGATTCCTTCTCCGGCCAGCCGGTCGATATGGGGTGTTTCATTAAACGTATTTCCATAGCTGGGAAATTCCCCGTAGCCCAGGTCGTCGATCATGACCACCACGATATTGGGAAGGTCCTGTGCCCTGGCCTCATTGGGAACAGACAAGGCGGGCGTCAGGGCAATCAGGGGGGCAATGGCGCCAACGTACTTCATGGTCGATGAATTTGTGTGATGAAAAAGCCTTCATTGCAAAGCTTGCCAATTGCCGGGGAACTTCCATTCATTCCTGTTTCAAACAAATGGATTTTTTGATCATTCGTCGGATGGGCCTGCGACAGGGTGCCGGCCCGGAGTTGGTCGGGTTGATTTTTGCCGGCCCATCCGGCGAAAAGTTTTCAAAAACTTTTGAATCTAAATAATTTGTCTTATAATTGCCTACCAGAACAGTACAGAACAGTTAGCTTTCATGCCCCGCAAAATGGACCAGCAGATCATCCGGGTGGATCCGGCCTTGTCCCTGTCGAAATACCGGCAGGTCGTTCAGAGCCTGCAGGCAGGCATCAAGGACGGCCTGCTCGGGGTGGGCGACAGGCTGCCGAGCATCAACCAGGTATGCCGCCAGTGGAGCCTGTCGCGCGACACCGTGCTGAAGGCCTACGGAGAATTGCAGTCGCAAGGCCTGGTGTATTCCACGCCCGGCAAGGGATTCTTTGTGGCCAGCACCCGGGTGGATCTCGAACAGAACATTTTCGTACTTTTCGACGAGCTGAACGCCTTCAAGGAAGACCTGTATGCTTCTTTTCTTAAGCATCTGGGAGACAGGGCGCGGGTGGAGATCTTCTTCCACCACTTCAACCGCAAGCTGTTTGAGAACCTGCTGGAACAATACAAAAGGGCCTACACCACCTTTGTGGTCATGCCCGCCAAATTCCACGACACGGCGCCGCTGCTGAAGGGCCTTCCCGGGCGGGTGGTGGTCCTGGACCAGCTTCCGGACGACCTCAGGGGCTTGTTCCCCGCCGTCTACCAGAACTTCGACAAGGACATTTACGATGCCCTGACCTCCGGGGCCGGGTTGCTGGGCAAGTACGACCATCTGGTGATGGTGTATCCCGGGGGCAAGGAGCCGGAGGGGCAGCGACGCGGTTTTGTGCGCTTTTGTGAGGAGAGGGGCGACTCCTATGAGGTTTTGTCTGATTTGCAGGGCCGGACCGTTCGACGGGGCGAGGCCTATGTGGCCATCTGGGACCGCGACCTGGTGGAGCTGGTCCGGCAGGCCCGCCGCGACGGCCTCCATTTGGGAAAGGACCTGGGCATCATCTCCTACAACGACACCGAGCTCAAAGAGGTGGTGGCCGGGGGCATCACCACGGTCTCGACCGATTTCAAAGAAATGGGACGCATCCTCGCCGGGCTGGTCCTGGGCCAAAGCGGCGGACAGATCGAAAACCCTTCCTCCCTGATCAAGAGGGCCTCTTTATAACTTAAACCATAGACCATGAACCTTTCGTCTTCATTGCTTTTCGTCGGACAGGTCCCTGCCGGGGCGGTCATCTCGGGCGGCTTCATGCCCCTGGATTACGTCATCTTCGTGGCCTATGCGGCCCTGATCCTGTTTGTGGGCCTGTATGTCTCGCGCACCAAGAAGGGCCATACCAAAAGCGCCGAGGATTACTTCCTGGCCGGCAAGAGCCTGCCGTTCTGGGCCATCGGGGCCTCCCTGATCGCTGCGAACATCTCCGCCGAGCAGTTCATCGGCATGTCCGGCTCCGGCTTTGCCATCGGCCTGGCCATTGCCTCTTATGAATGGATGGGGGCCATCACCCTGATCATCGTGGCCAAGTTCTTCATGCCCATATTCATCAGGCAGGGCTTGTTCACCATCCCCCAGTTCGTGGAAAAGCGGTTCAACACCAACCTGAAGACCATCCTGGCGGTCTTCTGGGTGGCCTTGTTCATCTTTGTGAATCTGACCTCGGTGCTGTTTTTGGGCGCCAAGGCGCTGGACACCATCCTGGGGGCGGGCGACGGCTCCATGGTCATGCCCCTGATCCTCGGCCTTGCGTTCTTCGCGGCCGCTTATTCGATCTGGGGCGGGCTGTCGGCTGTGGCGTGGACCGATGTGATCCAGGTGGTGCTGCTGGTGATCGGCGGACTGATCACCACGTTCATTGCCCTGGGCCACCTGACCCCTGACGGGGGCGTGGGGGCCGGCATCTCCCATATGTATGCCACGGCAGGGGATAAGTTCCAGATGATCCTGCAGAGTGACCATGCCGAGTACTTCAACCTGCCCGGCATCGGGGTGTTGATCGGGGGCATGTGGGTGGCCAACCTGTATTATTTTGGCTTCAACCAATACATCATCCAAAGGGCCCTGGCCGCCAAATCGCTTCGCGAGGCCCAGCGGGGCCTGGCTTTCGCCGCCTTCCTCAAGCTCCTGCTTCCCCTGCTGGTGGTGGTCCCCGGCATCGTGGCCTATGTGCTGTTCACCCAGCCCGAAGGCACCGCCATCATCGATGGGATCCGCAGCGACTTTTTAAGGGCCGATGGCAGCATCAACTACGACATCTCCTATCCCTGGCTCATCCGCACCTTCATCCCGACAGGGGTGAAGGGCCTGGTGGTGGCTGCGCTGACCGCAGCCATCGTGTCCTCCCTGGCCTCCATGCTGAACTCCACCTCCACCATCTTCACGATGGACATTTACCGACCCTACTTTTCGAAACGGACGGACGGCAGCGACCTGGTGCCGGTGGGCCGGATCACGGTTCTTGCCGCCCTGGCCGTCGCCGTGCTGGTGGCGCCCGTCCTGGATACCATGCCGCAGATGTTCCAGTACATCCAGGAATACACCGGGGTGGTGAGTCCCGGCATCCTGGCCGTGTTCCTCATGGGGCTGTTCTGGAAGCGCACCACCTCCAGGGCCGCCATCACCGGGGTGCTCGCCTCCATCCCCGTGGCCATCCTGCTGAAGGTGCTGCCCATCCAGATGCCTTTCCTGGACCAGATGATGTACACCTGCCTGATCACCATCGCCATCATCGTGATGGTCAGCCTGACCACCGCGCGGGCGGACGAAGATCCCAGGGCGATCGCCCTGCCCAGGGACACCTTCATAACCGGGAAGAAATTCAACATTGCGGCCTATGCCGTCATGATCATCCTGACGCTGCTGTACGTCGTGTTCTGGTAGAACCTTGAAAATCAATCGTTATGTCAAATCAGCAGGAAGTTAAAAAAATCACCCAGTCGTTCCACCGCGAATTCGGCGGGAGGTACAGGCTGTTTGCCGCCCCCGGCAGGATCAACCTGATCGGGGAGCACACAGACTATAACGAAGGCTTCGTGCTTCCGGCAGCGATCGACAAACGCATATACCTGGCTCTGGCGCCTCAGGACGGTCCATCGGTTGACCTGTATGCCACCGACCTGGAGGCCCGGGCCCGGTTCAATTTGCAGGACGAAGACGCCTCCCCGCTGCCCCAGTGGGCGCGCTACGCCTTCGGGGTGGTGAAGGAGCTGCAGAAGCTGGGTTATCAGCCCGGCGGGTTCCGCGCCGCCTTCGGGGGGGATATCCCGACCGGGGCGGGCCTGTCTTCTTCCGCTGCCCTGGAGAGTGTATTCGCCTGGGCGCTGAACCATGTGTTTGACCTGGGGGCGGACTCCCTCACCCTGGCCAGGGTGGGGCAGAGCGCCGAGCACAACTATGCCGGGGTGCGTTGTGGGATCATGGACCAGTTTGCCTCGGTTTTTGGAAAAAAAGACAGGGTCATCCGCCTGGACTGCCGGTCGCTGGACCATGAACTCTTCCCCTTGCGGCTGGATGGCCACGAGCTCGTCCTGGCCGATACCGGGGTAAAGCACAGCCTGGCGGCTTCTGCCTACAATGAACGCAGGGAGCAGTGCGAGGCCGGGGTGGCCGCCGTGGCCCAAAGGCATCCGTGGGTGAAAAGCCTGAGGGATGTGTCCGAAAAAATGCTCCTGGCGGTCCGCGAGAGCCTGTCCCCGGAGGTTTACAAACGCTGCGAATACGTGATCGCCGAAAACCAGCGGGTGCTCGACACCTGTGAAGCCCTTGCCCTGTCTGACCTGGCCGGGGCCGGCCGGATGATGTTTGAGACGCATCGCGGGCTGCGGGACCTCTATCAGGTAAGCTGCCCGGAACTGGACCTGCTGGTGCGCGTGGCCTCAGACACCTGGGGCGTTCTCGGATCAAGGATGATGGGGGGCGGCTTTGGGGGATGCACCCTCAGCCTGGTACAGGCCGATGCCATCCCCGCCTTCAAGAAAAAAACGGCCATGGCCTTTCTGGAGGCTTTCGGCCGCACGCCCGCCTTTTACGATGTACACACTTCAAATGGGGCCGGCAGGATAGCAACTACCTGAACCGCATGGAGCGGAGGCCCTGACGCTCAATTTTCTTGACCGCCTGCATGACATTGGCCGGAGGCCTTTCATGCTTGAGTTCATTGGCCATGAAGGCCATATAGGGGGCGATATGGCCAAAGAAATGCTTGTATCCTTCGCACAGATAGTTTAGTCCTTCCTCTCCCTCCGGGCTTTTCAGGAACCTGTTTTTGGGACATTCTCCCTGGCAGGCAAAGCGAACCTTGCATTTCAGGCAATGGCCGGGCAGGCCCTCCCGTTTGTCAAGGCCAAACTGCTTCTGTCTTTCACTGGTCAGCATACCCAGCAGGGGTTTTTCCAGAATGTTTCCCAGAAAGTAGTCGGGGTACACGAAATGGTCGCAAGTATAAAGGTCGCCGTTGTGCTCCAAGACCGCGGCATCCCCGCATTTTTCCTCGAACACGCAAATCCCGGGCCTCTGCCCCACCCAATTGGCGAGCGTGGCATCAAACAGCTGGACATAATGCCGCCCCACATCCTTTCGCACCCACTCATCGAATATCCTGCTCATGAAACGGCCATACTGGAGGGGCCCGACCGACCATTCGGTCACCATGGCCTCCCCTGGAAAGCGGGGATGTACCAACGCCAGCCCGTCCTCCCCGGGCTGGTCCGCCCTGCGCTCCACAATCGGGATGAACTGCATATACCTGCTGCCAATCCCTTTCAGGAAATTATAAACATCCAATGGGTGGTCCCCGTTGTGGCGGTTGACCACCGTCAGGGTATTGAACTCCACCCCGTGTTTCTTTATGATCCTTAGGCCTTCCATCACTTTCTCGTGCGACGGGCCGCCCCCGGCAGTACGCCGGTGCCTGTCATGCAGGTGGGCCGGGCCATCCACCGACAGGCCCACCAGGAAGTTGTTCTCTTTGAGAAATAAACAAAGCTCATCCGTGAGCAGTGTGCCGTTGGTTTGAAAGGAGTTCTGGATTTGTTTTCCACGGGCATATTTTTTCTGGAAGGCAATGGCTTTGCGAAGGAAGTCCACGCCCAGCATGGCAGGCTCCCCGCCCTGGAACACGAAACTGACCACCGGCACCGTTTGGAGCCCGATGTACTCTTTGGTGAAACGCTCCAGCACGTCATCAGGCATGATGAAGGACCCGGCATGCCGGTAAATTTTTTTCTTTTCCAGGTAATAGCAATAGGTGCAATTCAGATTGCATACCGGGCCGATGGGCTTTGTCATGACCTGAAAGGCGAACTGGCCTATGGGAAATACGGCGTCCATGGTTTTAGGTTTACAGTGACCGGGGGGTGCTCCTCGTACAAAAATAGGTAAAAATGCAGGGCCGGTTTTCCCGCCACCATGTCGGATTGTGTCAAATTGATGGAGGTTTGTTTTAAATATGAAAAAACCCTATATTTAAATCGCCATCCGATTCATTCACACAAAACGAATTCCTATGAACATTGTCGAGCGGGTTAAGAACATCCTGATCAATCCCAAAAGCGAATGGGAAATCATTGAAAAGGAAACGACACCGGTGCCGCAGTTGCTGGTGGGGTATTTGCTTATTCTGGCGCTGATCCCGGCCGTGGCCAGCCTGATCGGCTACTGGCTGGTGGGTCACCGGGTGCCCATGATGGGCCATCTGGGCGGCACTTTTGCTTTCGGGCTGCGTCATGCCATCATGGCCTTTGCCTCCCCGGTGATCGCCGTGTTTGTCGCCGCCTTTGTGATCGACCTTCTGGCCGACTCCTTTGGTTCTCAGAAGGATTTTCGCCGGGCCTTCCAGCTGGTGGTGTACGCCTATACCCCCGCCCTGGTCGCCGGGGTGTTTTACTTGATCCCGTCCCTGTCCATCCTGGTGACGCTTGCCAGTATTTACGGGCTGTACCTGCTGTACATCGGCCTCAGGCCCATGATGAAGACGCCGGACGACAAGGTCACGACCTATTTCATCGTGAGCCTGCTGGTGGTGATCGTGGCCAGCATCGTGGTGGGGATCATCCTGTCCGCCTTGTTCCTGGGCAGCCGGGGCATGATGATGTACTAGGGGTTCAGGCCGCCTCCCCTTCTTCCGTTTCGGGTTCCGGCAGCTCCAGGCTGTAGATGACGGCCCGGACCTGCCGCATGAAGTCTCTTTTATCGAACTTGGGAGCGTATACGAAGCCGTCCAGGATGAACAAGCGGCCGGTGGCTTCATCCACCAGCGTATAGTTCATGAACGGCCCGCCCATGAAGTCCCCCTCCACGCGCCAGAGGCTGCGCATCTCCACGGCATAGCGGCCGTTGAAGTTGACCTCGCGGAATGCCGGGTCCAGCTCGGGGTAGGTGGTCATATAGCTGCCCTCAAACTGTCCGGGGATGTACCGCCTTGTCAGGGAGTCGCGCCGAACCCGGATGGTCTCATGATCGAAGTCCTTGTCCGGCCCCCTGTAGGGCAGGGTGGCGATGAGCACGCCCATGTCCAGGTCGTCCCGTGTGCCGGTGCGCCGCAGCCAGATGAAGTCCTCCCCTTCCGTGGCCACATAATAGCCTTCGGGCACGGTCATGTTCACGTCGAATTTGTTGCGGACGGCCAGGCGGGCTTCCTCGTTGGTCATCCGTTTGTAGGCATTCACCAGCCGCTCGGTTTCCATGTCGAGGTAGTGCTCCATGAACGCATCGGCATTGCGTTCGAGCACCCGTTGGAAGATGGAGTCGGAGGGGGCCTTCACCCGGATGACCATCTGCGGGTAGGACCATACATCGCGCGTCACCTCGATGGTGGCGCGTGCCAGCTGCGGATCCACCTCCCCGAAAAACATATGCCGGTGGGTCTCAAAGATCTTGGCGAAGTTGTCGGGGGTGATGTGGACCAGGTCGAACATCTGCTCCGGTTGCAGGAACATGGGTTCCAGGCGGGTGAAGGTCTCGCGGACGGCCTCTCCCGTCCGTCCGTCCCATTTGCCCGCGTCCATGATGACCAGCAGTTCCCCGGCCTTGCCTGTGGCCGAAGGCTTGCCGGGGCGTTCCACGGTGCCGCAGGCGGCGGCCAGCAGCAGCAGGGTGGCCGCCAGCAGGGCCGGACCCCGGCGGCCCGTTGTATGCAAATTCAATATCCTGGTGATTGTGCGTGTGTGAAGCATAGCCTATGGTTGTTTGGATGTATCGACTTGTTTGTCAATCTTCTGCTGCAAAAACCGTACCCGTTTCCCGGCGTGGCTTTCCGGCCGTTTGCGGGGGCGGACGCCCCGCGACCTACCCTTCTGCGGGGGGGCGCACGATGAGCTGCTGCCCGGGGTGGATCACGGAGCCGCTCAGGTTGTTCCACTGCATGAGGTTGTTCACCGAGATGCGGTAGCGGTTGGCGATGATGCCCAGGGTCTCTCCCCGGCTGACCACATGGACGTTCGCCCCGCCCGGGCTGGGTGTGGGCGGGGGTGCCGGGGCCCTGACGATCAGCCTTTGGCCGGGACGGATCAGGGTGCCCCTCAGGTTGTTCATCTGCTGGATCTCCCGCACGCTGGTGCCGTAGCGCCGGGCGATGCTGCCCAGCACGTCGCCCTGGCGAACGACATGCACCGTCGTTTCAGCCATCCGGGCTGCGAGCTCCTCCTGCCGGATCTGCTCCGGGCTGCGGAAGTTGTAAATGGTGTCTTCGTTGGCCAAAAAGGCGCCCATATGGGTGACGGGCAGGGTGAGCGCGTACGGGTTGTCCTCCCGGTAGGGGATGATGTTCTGGCGGAAGGCCGGGTTGAGAAAGCGGAGCTCGTTGAGCGGGATGTCCAGCAGGTCGCTCACCACGCGCAGGCTGAGCTGCTGCCTCACCAGCACCGTGTCGGTGTCGTGGAAGCTGAACGGGGGCGGCACCGGATAGAGGTTGTGCTCCTCGGCGTGGCTCATCACGTAGGCCACCGCGATGAAGGCCGGCACGTAGTTGCGGGTTTCCCGGGGAAGGTAGGGCCTTACCAGCCAGAAGTCGCGCACCCCGCCTGCCCGGCGGATGGCCCGGTTCACATTGCCCGGTCCGGCATTGTAGGCAGCCAGCACGAGCGACCAGTCGCCGTAAATGTCGTAGAGGTCCGACAGGTGCCTTGCCGCTGCGATGGTCGACAGGGTCACGTCGTTGCGGTCGTCCACGAAGCTGTTCACGTTCAGCCCGTACAGCCTGCCGGTATGGTACATGAACTGCCACATGCCGCCGGCTCCCGCCCGGGAGCGCGCCGTGGGGTTCAGGGCCGATTCGATCACGGCCAGGTATTTCATTTCCAGGGGGATGTCGAAGCGGTCGAGCTGCTCCTCGAAGAAAGGAAAGTACAGCGCGCCCAGCCCGAGCATGCGCTCGGTCAGTTCCCTGCGGCGCGTGCCGTAGAGTTCGATATAGGTTTTCACCCAGGCGTTGTACACAAACTCAAAGGGGGAGCCGGCATTCATCCGGGCGATGCGCGCGTTGTACACCGAATCGGAGAAGCTGGGGACAAAGCCGGGCGGGAAGCCGTGCTTGCGCTCCAGCCCGCTGTCGCTCAACAGGTCGAGGTTCCTGAACACCTGCAGGGAGGCCAGGCTGTCGAGCATGGCCACGATGGGGTCGTCGGGTCCGATCAAAGGGGCCGTCAGGGTGTCTGGAACAGCGCCGGGCAGGTCTGTCTCGGCGACGGCCTCCACGGGAACGTCTGGTGCCGGTTCTTCGGGCCGGTCCGGAACCGGATCCCCTGCCTCCGTCATCACTTCCTGTGTGCGGTCAGGCGGCTCCTGCTGCGCATGAAAGGCATGGCCGGCAGGCAGGGACGCCAGTCCCAGGCCTGCCGCCAGTAATAACACCCGGATCATTCGCTTTTGGTGTCTTTTTTGTCAGATGCGTCATCTTCCTTCTGGGCATTCTTGAATTCCTTCATGCCCCGGCCCAGCCCGCGCATCAGCTCGGGGATCTTGCGGCCGCCGAACAGCAGCACGACCAGCAGAACGATGATGATGATCTCGGGCGCACCCAGTGTGAACAGCAGTGAAAACAGGTTCATCTTGTCATAATTTGGTGCTACAAACGTACGTGAATTTTCGCAATTGCACAATATGGTTTTGTCTCCGTCGGATGGGGCCTTCGCCTCCCGCTGTTTCCCTGCCGTGATGTGGCGACCGCCCCGCCGGCGACAGCCCGTCCGGCATCTTGGTCCGTTTACTGCCTGGCGATCCAGGTGGCCGGGTCCATTTTGTCGTTGCCCCTCCAGACCTGCAGGTTGATCAGTGTTTTCCGCTCCCCGGGATCGGTGGCGATCACCCCCAGCTCCTGCCGCATGCTGACCCTTTGCCCGTTGTTGACGAACACTTCCGACAGGTTGGAGTAGACGGTCAGATACTCTCCGTGCCGGAGGATCACGGCGTAGTTGCCTCCCGGGATGCTGAAAACCCGGGACACCGTGCCGTTGAAGATGGCCCGGGCGCGGGATCCCTCGTTGGTCTGGATGTCGACCCCGTTGTTGTTGATCTTGATGCCGCGCAGCACGGGGTGGTTCTGCTCCCCGAAGGGGCTGGTGATCACCCCCCGTTCCACCGGCCACAACAGCTTGCCGCGGTTCTCTGCAAAATTATCCGACAACAACCTTTCTTCGGGCGTCATCGCAAACATGTCGGTGGTGGTGCGCCCTTCGGCGGCGGCCGCTTCCTGCGCCCTGCGACGTTCTTCGGCGATGATGCGCTCGATGGCGCGCTGCAGCTCCCGGGCCTGCCGTTCCTGTTCGCGCAGCTGCTGCATGAGCTCCCGCTCGCGCCGCTGCAGCTGGGTGACCGTGCGGTTCTGGGTAGCCTGTTCTTCGGACAGCGACTGCAGCTCCTGCTCCTGCCGCGCCAGCAGTTGCTGCTGCAGGATGCGTTCGTTCTCCAGCTCGGCGATCCGGGCCTGCAGCTCCTCCCGGGTCTCTTCGATCTTCTGAGCCTGCAGCTGGCGGTGGCGGGCATACTGCTGCATGTATTTCATGCGCAGGTAGGCCTGGTTGAAGCTTCGGGAGGAGAAGATAAACATGAGGTGTTGCATGGCGTCCCTGTTGCGGTAGGCCTGCCGGATCATGCGGGCGTAGGCTTCGCGAAGCTCCTCCAGGTCGGACTCCAGCGCGGCGATGTTGGTGTTCAGGGCGGCGATGCGCCGGTCGATGGCGCGGATCTCGTTGTTGATGGTGCGCAGCAGCGTCTGGCGGCGGTTGATCTGGTTGTTGAGCATGACCAGGTGGTTGAGGTTCACCTCGGCCGTGCGCTGGGTTTCGCGCAGCAACTGGTTGATCGTCCGGATCTCGCTTTCGATGGCCCGTATGCTGCGCTCCATCTCGTCGCGGGAGGTCTCCTGCTGGCCCCGGGCCGGCAACACGGCCAGGATCAGGGCGAGGACCATCATGCCGGCCCGGGGCCAGCGGCCCGGCCTGCCAAGGCGCGTGGTGGCGGCAGGTCCCTGAAAGGCGGCGCATGCAGGCTGCTTTCCCATCCGACGAAAATAAGGAAAAAGTACGAATCGCGGGTATGGTGCCTGGGCTTGCATGGGCGGCTGCGGGTTCAGAACGAGAGGGGGGTGTAGCCCCGCGGGACCGAAAAGCTCATTTGCTGCGGCCGGTTGAAGGTGGTGCGGCTGTAGGTGATGCTGAGCTCGGCGCGGCTGCCGGGGTCGATGAACACCAGTTGGAGCTGGGAGGGGAATGCCTGGCCGTCGACGCTGGTGTGGGCCGGGTAGCGGGCCTGTATGCTGTGCCGGGAGGCGCGGTCGTGAAGGGTCGTCTGCAGGATGCGGTAGTTGTCCTTGTGCAGCCAGATGTTGTGCTCCAGGGGACGCGCGCCCGGGGCGCCGTCACCCGGCGGCGGGGCCGTTCCGGAGGGGGTCTGTGTGCCTCGCGGCGGAGCGGTACCGGAAGGAGTCCCTGGCTCTTGTGCGGGCAAAGCGCCGGGTCCGCCGGGAACCCGTCCCGGGCTGTGCAGCAGCAGCATGTCGCCCTCGGCCGATACCCGGAAGTTGTCGGTGGAATAATGCCTCAGGTCGCTGCCGGTGAGGATGGCCTGCAGCATGTGGAAGTCCAGGTTCGTGTTGAAGAGCCTGTTGAGCAGGCTGATGTCGCCCGTAAAGTAGCTTGACTCCAGCCGGTTGAGGTATTTAACCGTGTCGGGGGTGGCCAGGATGCGGGCCACTTCGATGCCCAGCACCGGGGCCACGCTGATGTAAATGGCCGAATCCCGGCGGATGCGGATGGCCCCCGCCACCGGGTACTGCTCGCCGTTGTAAGTGGCCGTGCCGCTGAAGCGTCCGGAGAAAAAGTCGAATGCCGGCTCTGCTTCGTGCATGTAGGCAACCGCCTGGGACGGTGCCAGGACCACGGGGGCCAGGTCGCGCAGGGGCTTGCAGCCGTGTGCCATCAGGAGCACCAGGGTGGTCGCTGCCAGCAGGGCGGCTCTTTTGGGTTTATTCATAGAGGGTCCTGTCTTTCACCTTATTGGGGAGCAGGTCGGAGCCTTCGCCGCTTTCTCCGGCCACCCGGAGGGCCCGTTCCCAGTAACGGACGGCCTCTTCCTTCAGCCCGAGCTGGTAGAGCGTGTCTCCGTATTGCTCCAGGATCGTGGCACCGGGCTCTTTTGAGGCTTCCATGGACCGTCCGATCCACTCCCTGGCTTCCTCGTAGCGCCCCGTCTGGTACATGATCCAGCCGTAGGTGTCGAGGAAGGCCGCGTTGTTTTGCTCCAGCTCGTTGGCCCGGCGCGACATGCGCTCGGCCTGGTCGAGCCGCTCTTTTCTAACGGCCAGGTGGTAGGAATAATTGTTCAGGGCGGTGGCATTGTCGGGGTTGATGGCCAGGGCCTTTTCGTAGTACTCGTCCGACCGGCTGTTGTTGCCCAGGAAATGGTAGGTGTCGCCCAGGAGGGCATAAAGGTCCTCGCGGATGTCATCGTCGTCGGTGGTGGTCAGTGCCAGGGCATATTCCATGGAGGAAGCCGCCGCCTGGTAGTCCTTTAGCTGCATGTGCGCCACCCCGTTGAACAGGAACAGGATGGGGTATTCGAAGAAATACTCCAGGGCCTGTTCGGAGTGCTCCAGCAGGGCCTGGTAGTCGCCCATGCGCAGGTCCAGGTTCAGGATCTGCTGCCACACCTGCATTTTGGACGGGTCGAGGCGGGCAGCCTGCAGGTAGGCGTCCCGGGCCTCTTCCAGGCGCTCCTCCCGGCTGAGGAAGTCCCCGTAAATGAGCCGGGGCTCGGGATCGTCGGGGTGCATTTCGATGAGGATCTCGCACAGGGCCAGGGCCTGCTCCAGCAGGGCGGGATTCTCTTCCGACAAGACAAAATAGGAATAGATGATGCGGCCCTTGGCTTCGGGAGCCAGGTCGGGGCTTTGGAAAGCCTTTTTCAGGGCGTCGAAGGCCATTTCCGGCTGGCCGGTCTCCTGGTAATAATCGGCCATGAGCAGGTGTGCCATGGGGTTGCCGGGGTCCACCTCCAGCATGGTTTCATATAAATCCCTCGCCCGTTCGATCTGTCCCGTTTCCCGGTAGAGCTCCCCGAGCAGCTCGTAATACATCAGCTCGTCGGGAAAGAGGGTGAGCATCGTTTCCAGCTCCAGGATGGCCTCTTCGTAGCGTTCCAGGCTGACCAGCACTTTCTGCTTCTGGAGGGACACCTCCTCAGAAAAGCCGATGAGGCTTTCGATGTGCCCGTACATGTCCAGCGCCTCCTGCAGCTGGTTGTTGTACACGTAAACCGATGCCAGGTTGAAGGCAAAGTCGACATGGTCGGGCCGTTGGCTGACCAGGGCCTCGTACACCCGGATGGCCTGGGGGAGGCTGTCGCTCAGGATGTAGATGTCGGCCAGTGCGATCTGGTAGTGGTGGTTTTCGGGGGAGAGCCCGGCGGCTGTCCGGGCATAGTCCAGGGCGTCTTCGAAGGCCCCCTGCATGGCATGGATCTTGGCCAGTTCGTAGTGGGCGGCGTCGTTTTCGGGGTCGGACCGGATGGCGTCGTGGTACAGGACCGTGGCCTGCGACCAGTTCCCCAGCATCTTCTGCCGGGAAGCGTCGATCATCAGGGCGGTGCTGCGCAGGCGGTCCCTCTCGCTGATCTCTTTGGGTGGCTCCGGCTGGCTGGTGGGGGTGGCCGTTTGTTGCCGTGCCGTGCCGCAGGCCGTGGCCGTCAGCACCAGCAGCGCCATCAGCGCCGTGCGCCGGAATGTCCGGCTGGTATGTGTGGTATGGAGTGTCATGCGTTTGAGGGGGTTGTTTTCGTCGGATGTTTGTGCAAATGCCGTGCCTTGATTCGCAGGGGTTGTTCCGGTGTTTTTCTGCCGGGCGTCCGGTTCTTTCCGCGGCCGGGCTTGCGTATTGCCTTCCGTTTTGGGTTTGGCCGGGCAGGGTGCAGCTACTGCGTGCCGGTATGTCCGAAGCCGCCCTGTCCGCGGGCGGTTTCGTTGAGGGCTTGAACCTGTTGCAGGGTGGCCCGTTCATGCCGGGCGAAGACCATCTGGGCGATGCGGTCGCCGTTGCGGACCTCAAACGGTTCCGGCCCCAGGTTGATCAGGATCACCTTGATCTCTCCGCGGTAGTCGGCATCGATGGTTCCGGGGCTGTTCAGGACGGTCACCCCCTTTTTCGCGGCCAGGCCGCTGCGGGGCCTGACCTGGGCCTCATGTCCGGGGGGCAGTTCGATGTACAGGCCGGTGCCTACCAGCCGCCGCTCCCCGGGTCCGATGACAACGGGCTGTTCGAGCGAGGCACGCAGGTCCATGCCGGCCGACAGGGCCGTTTCATAGGCCGGCAAAGGGTTGTCGGACAGGTTAACGATTCGTATTTCCATATCAGTCAGAAGAAAGGTTCAGGGCGCCGTTCACCTCCTCGTCATAGGCATTGGTGTCTTCCGCTGGTTGTTCGGCAAGTAACCGGATCTCTTTGTGGAACAGGATGTTCTGCATCCCTTCGACGACCAGGCTGATGTCGCGGCTGTTGTTGCTCAGCAGGATCAGTGTGGCGCCGTCGTCCACAAAACGCTTGAAAGACGTCCGGAAACCGTTCCACCGCCCGGGATGGTGCACCACCCGTTTATCAAGAAATGCCTGAAGGCGCCAGCCCTGTCCGTAGCTGACGGTATGCTGGTTTTGCAGGGTGGCCGGTTCGAAGGCCTGCTCCCAGACATGTTGGGGCAGAAGCACCGAGCCGGCAATGGACTGGTCCCACTTGTAGAGGTCGACCACCGAAGAATAGATCCCTTTGTCGCCAAACACCCCGTCGTGCACCACGTCGGGAATGGCGATGAACGACCGCCTGCCGGGCCGGAAGCCGATGGCGCTGTGTTGTGCCGCAGGATGTTGGGCATGGGGGTTGTACACGAAGGTGTCGTGCATGTCGAGCGGCTCGAAGATGCGCTGGTGCATGAACTCCGGGTAAGGCAGTCCGCTGACCCTTTCGATCAGCAGGGCCAGGAAGGCATATCCCGTGTTGGAATAGCCGAAGCGGGTGCCGGGCCGGAAGTTAAAGCCGGGCTGGTAACGCACAAACAGCCGCAACACGTCCTCGTTGGTGGGCGGGTGTTCCTGCTGCCAGTACCGCTCCACCAGGTACATGTAGTTCTGGATTCCTGAGGTGTGGTTCAGCAGTTGCCGGATGGTGATCTCGGGATAGGGGAAGGTTTCGATGTAGGCCACCACCGGGTCGTCGATGTGCAGCATGCGCTCCTCCTGCAGCATCAATACGGCTGCGGCGGTGAATGTCTTGGTGATGCTGGCCAGCTGAAAAGGGGTTTCGGGGTTTAGTGGAGCCCTGTTCCGGTAATCGCCGTAGCCAAAGCTTTTCTGAAACAGGATGATGCCGTGGCGCGCGACCAGGGCGGTGCCGTTGAAGCGCCGTTGTTCCAGAAAATCGGTGAAGGAGGTGTCGAACCAGGCCAGTTCTTCGGCGGTGTAGAACGGGGGGGGTGCCGGTTCCTCGGTGCTGGCGCCGGCGGTGGCTTTCTGGCCGGTATGGGATGTTTGGGTCAGCAAGACTCCCGCGGCCAGGATGGCCAGGGTGATGAACAGGGGAAGGATGGGCCATTTGCGGCCGCGCGACCTTGAAAACATTCGAAAGTAATTGGCCCTCATATCTTGTTGCATCCGGGGCTTTGGTGAACAGCATGGAAATTAAAGTGCAAAGATAAAAAAATATTGGCGTTCCTGTCCGCCGGCCACTTAATGCCCGCCAGCCGATTGCATGTGCCCCGCCGGCTACGTAAGGCCCGCCGGCCAGGGACTCTCCTCTCCGCACGGCCGTGGGGAAAGCGAAAATCCACAAAAGCTTTTGGGGAAATTAAAAAAAGTGTTACTTTTGCATGCTCAAACGCTGTTTTGCGCTTGCAACATTCCTCCTTAGCTCAGTTGGTTAGAGCATCTGACTGTTAATCAGAGGGTCCTAGGTTCAAGTCCTAGAGGAGGAGCAAAATAAAAAGATAAAAGGGTTATACCGTGATGGTATGGCCCTTTTTTGTTGGTTGCCAATGGTATTTGTCAAGAATCCCGAGGCAGGCCTAAACGAACTGGAAAGATTTGTATATTTGTGTGAATCACATTGTCATGACTTCCAAGGACACCATTATATCAGCGCTTAAAAACAAAAAACCGGAGCTCTTGGGCCTAGGGGTTTCGCAGGTGGGCCTTTTTGGTTCATATGCCAGGAATGCTCCATCCGACAAAAGCGATATTGATATTCTGGTTGATTTTGAGCCTGGGATGGAGACGTTTGACAATTATATGGCGGTATATGATCTGCTGGAACAACTTTTCCGGGACGCCAGGGTTGATGTGGTGACAAAAAATGGGTTGAGCCCCTATATTGGTCCAAGCATTCTCGAACAGGTTGAATATGTCTAAAGATCCTGTGGAATACCTAAAGCACATTCGGGATGAATGTCTTTTTTTAAGATCCAAGATCGGGCCGGACCTATCGAGGTCTGAATTTCTGGGTGATGAAACCCTTAAACGTGCTGTGGTGCGCAGCCTTGAAATTATAGGCGAGGCAACAAAAAATATTCCAGCTGACTTTAAGGTAAGTTACGATACAATCAAGTGGAAAGAAATGGCCGGGATGAGAGACCGGCTGATTCATGACTATATGGGGGTCAACTACACGATTGTCTGGGACGTGATTAGCAATAAAATTCCCGACTTACTTCATCAGGTTAACCAAGTTATAAATACGAAAGAAAAGTAAACGAGATGTAGAGTCGTGTTGCAACTTCCAACCATAGGGGGAGCCAGATATAAAAATAAAAGGGTTATACTGTGATGGTATGGCCCTTTTTTGTTTTATGGTGCTGCAGAAAACCTGTCAGAAACCAAAACGATTGATGAAACGGAGTATTTGCTGCCGAGTCCTGTCAACGCTGGAAAGCTCAGACAGGTAATTTCAAAAAGTTTAAGCGGAGAAGACCCGGGAACCAGACTCAATATGGATGATCTATGGAAATAATCCTTTACGATCAGGCCCTTGAAGATTTAGCGTTTTGGAAATGATCTGGTCAAATCCATATCTTGTCAATGAGGTTCCATTATACCTCATGATCCGACGAAAAAAAGGATTGAAAAATATGCCTTAACCCATTTTGCTCATCCTGCTTCACGTATTCAACGTTCTGTTCATTTAAATTAAGTATATTTGCTTGTATAAGAGGACATAATGATGAACCAAGGTTTTCAGCGGGAAATTATTTCAGTCTTGGCGAAATACAAACCAACCAGGGTCGATATATTCGGCTCGTATGCCAGAAATGAGCAAACGCCCGAAAGCGATCTCGATATACTTGTTGATTTTGGCGAAACGGTTAACCTCATTGAGATCATTGGTATAGAACAGGAACTGTCGGAAAGACTTGGCGTAAAAGTTGACCTGGTTACCATGCGATCATTGAACCCCCGGATTAAACAACATATTGAAAAAGATCTGATCCCTTTGTTATGACGGCCAAAGATCCCCTGATATACCTTGAGCACATCCTTTTATGTATCGACCGGATCAAGGAATATACCGTCGCGGTCAAACAACAAGGATTTCTTGAAAAACCCATGATACAGGATGCTGTATTAAGGAATTTTGAGATCATTGGAGAAGCGGCAAAGCAGGTTGACACGTCTATCCGCGAAAGGTATCCCTAGGTTGAATGGAAGAAAATTGCCGGAATGAGAGACAAGCTCATTCATGATTATATAGGGGTTGACCTTTATGCGGTTTGGGCTGTTGTAAAGGATGTTCTGCCGGAACTTGAAAAAGAAATTAAACAGATTATTCAGGACGAGAAAGGAGAATAATAAAACCTGAATTCTCGTATCAGCGAGATGGCAGGTTGCAACTTCCCGTTATAGGGACGGCCCGGCGTTAATCATTGATCCGGCGGATCAATTCAGCGGGGAGCGGGGCTATTCGACCAGCAGTTCTTCTATCCGAGTGATCAATTCTTGTGAAAGCGGATAAAGCCGCAGAACAGCTTTGCCCGTCTTTTATCAAGCGCGCCTGTTTTACCCATAATCCTGCAACCTTTTTATCATTATTTTCGTCAATGAGCTATACGGGGGCCTTTTATATTTCTTGGAAAGGGAGCTTATGAGGATATTCTACAACCGCGGTTTGCCAGTCCTGATGGTGTGTTTCCTGATTATTGCAGGTTTTTCAGCCTGTGAGCCCGATGATCTGTCTAAACCAGTAAGGGTTCACTTTGAATTAAAATGGTTGGATGAAGCCGCCCCCCTGCCTTTTCTTACTTTTCAAAACATTGTTGTCGATGTGGAAAAAATTGGTTTTAATGGCATCCGACAAGAAGGGAATGATGTGCTTTTCAACACCCGCCCCGGCGATTCCTTTGGCATGCATAGACTTACCCCATCCCAAAACCTGTCCTACCTGACGTATTTCGATCTCCCACAAGGGGTCTATCAGTTGATGCGGTGGGAAATAGAACTGGGAGAAATTGATGATGATGTCTACCCGGATGATTTTATTGACAGCGATGACTTTGGATTTATCATTGAAGGCAAATATACCCGTTTGGATGGGCGCACCCTGCCGCTGTTTATTGCCATCGAAGAAGAAGAAATCATCAGAATGGAATCATTGAATCGGACAGGAGGGTTGCCAATACCCATACGCGCCGACAATGTCTATACCGTTAGCCTGGAAGTCGATCCGCATGCCATTATGAGAGGTGTTCCCAGAAGCCTGCTCGAACAGGCCGAAGTAGACGAGGAAGACGACATTGAATTTATTGAAATATCCGAAGATGAAAATGAAGACCTGTTCAACCTGGTATTGTTTCAGTTGTCCAAAACCCTTAAAGCAGTAGTCAGATAAAGTCTTTTGGATGACGCAATATGTTAACCTTCAGGAAGAAACCATTCTGGCCGGTTGCCTGAAAAACGACCGCCGGGCACAGGAGCAGCTTTACCGGTTGTATGCGGACGAGATGTACACTGTATGCCTGGCTTATGAGAAAGACAGGGATGCGGTGAAGGATATTTTGCAGGAATCCTTTATAAAGGTTTTTCGAAGCATAGAAAAATATGACAAGAAAGGTCCGCTAAAAGCCTGGGTGAGAAGGATCGTCGTAAATACAGCCATTGATCATTTTCGCAACAAAAAGGATGTTGATGCCTTCGTTGAGGTGGAGGCCATTGCTGAAACCACCCCGGGGCAGACAGAGCGACAAAACGGACATGGGGTTAAAGATATTCTGAAAATGGTCATGCGTTTGCCCGAAGGGGCCCGCATGGTTTTTAATCTCTTTGCCCTCGAAGGATACTCGCACAAAGAAATAGCCGACAGGTTAAGCATTACTGAAGGCACGTCCAAATCGCAATACAGCCGTGCGAGGCATTTGTTGCGGCAGTGGATTGAAAGATAAGCGCAGTGAAAGAAAAGAGCCTCATAGATCTCTACAGAGAACAACTGGCCCAATCTGCGGGAAAGGCCCCGGAAGGCCTGTGGGAGGACATTGCCGGGAAGATGGATGCCCTGGACGAGCAACAACTCATCCAACAATATAAAACACAAATTGCGCAGTCTTCGGAAAAAGCTCCGGAAGGTTTATGGGATAGCATAGCCCGGGAAATGGATATTGATGAAGTATGGGGTAATGTTGCCGCCGGGCTTGATAAAGGGGAAAAGGGAGGGGGATACCGGCGGCTTGCCTTCCGGGTAGCTGCCGCCGTTGCCTTCTTGCTGATAGCCACATTTTCGGTGTGGATTGTCAGCAACGGGCCCAAACCAAAGGCAGGGTTTGCGGATGCGGATACTGAAATCACTGATCCCGGGAGCCTTGCCGGGACGCAGGAGCAGGCTGCAGGGATCGCCGGCCAGACACCCGCCCCGGGGATCAGCATTGCCGATTCCGGCAGTAAGGATGAAAGGCCGGTCATGGGGTCCGGAGAGGAGAAACCCACTTTGGCTTCGTTGCCAGAGCAGGACAGGAAAGCCGGGGGTGAAAGCATTTCCCGGGAGGCCTCACCAGACGGGCTTTTTGCCGGAATCCTGCCGGCGGCTCAAGCCGTTGAAGGTTTCGGGGCTGTTTTGGACAGGGTCGGCATACCAACCATTGCCGAAAGAATGCCCTGGCTTCCTCTTTCGGAGACAGAATCCGGTGACGGTTTTGATGAAATTCTTTCGGGTAACGACCCTGGCGTGTTTGCCCTGGGCCTTACTGCCGCAGTGAAAAACACCTGGCTTTTCAACCATGAAACCTTTCAGGGGTTTAACCCTGGTTCCGGGATTGCCACGCAGATGCAGGTATACCCTGATATAGCCATTAATCTCAGATACCGGGCTTCTCATAATTGGGTGGTGGAAAGCAGCATCTCCTTTTCGTCCAATGCCGGGCAACGCTATGAGCAGTTTGTTTTTGGCCGGTACAGTCAGCGATCCATTGCGCTCAACTATCTTCATGGTGAATTGATTGCCGGTTACCGGCACAACAAAAAATGGTTGCTTCAAAACCAGGCCGTTTATCACAGCACCGCCCTGGGGTTTTATTATGGGAGGCTGAATGCTGCCATTGAAACCATAGCGGGGGAGAAAGAGGATGTTTCCGCATTGTACCGCAAAGAGGATTTCGGGTTTATTGCAGGCCACAGCCTGGGAATCCCCCTCTCCGGAAGGATGTTGTTTTCTCCCGGACTGTATATTACCTGGGGGCTCCCCAATATTTACAAGGGGGAATATACCCTGCCTTCCATAAAAAAAACCCACAACAGAAGCCTCGAGCTCAGGCTTTCCCTATACTATAATCTCACGCGATAACAGCATTTCTTTTTTCAGACCGGGGGGGGTTACAACCTTGACAGAAAAATTTACGTCAATGTATCAGAGGCCTGCCTGTGGCCGGCCCCGATAAATCCATATGTGTAACCCATATTGCTGATTGGTATGAAAACATTGAAAAATCTTCGCCCATTGTTCTTTCTTTTTTTTGTTGCGTTTTTGTGGACATCCTGTGAAAAGGAAGACGGTCTGAAAGATGGAAATGCCGCAATAAAGTTCCAGGGAGTATACAACCCCGGCTCCACAATGCAAGCAAAAAGTCTTGCACTAAGCGGTGTTGCCATCCAAAGCTTCAGCATAAACATTTCCGAAATCGAGTTCGAATTTGACGATGACAACAGCAACAACGGACTGGTTTACTCCGAAATTGAACTCAAGGGACCATTTGAAATTGACCTGGTAAAGGATGGACAGGGTCAGGTGGTCACCCTTATCAATGACTTGAACCTGCCCAGAGCCGGCTATGATGAAATTGAGTTTGAGTTTGACAAAAACGAAAACCCCGTTTCAACAATGTATAGGAAGACGGTGGACATACGTGGCACCATCAACGGAACGCCTTTTGTCTTCTTTTCTGACGAAGAGTTTGAATTGGAAATAGAATTTGAGGATCCGGTTGATCTATCAGAAGTGGAAAGCGCCATCATCATGGTTTCCTTTGATGTGCAGGCACTCTTTGACCCTGCCCGGGGTGGTGTGGACATTTCCAACGCCCAGGACGGAAACGGAAACGGCATCATAGAGATTTACGAGGACGATCCCGATGGCAACAAAAAACTGGCCGAGAAAATAGAAGACAGGTTTGAAGACGTTATTGAAGCGTTTGAAGACTTGTGGGATGATTGATCCGGTGGATCCGCTCAGCGAGCAGCGGGTTTGTCAGCGGGAAATGATAAAAGGGCTATACCCTGATGGTATGGCCCTTTTTTTAGTTTACCGGGGAATGCATATATGGGTGCGGGCAACCATGCATACCTGGGTTTATAAGGCAAACACCTCCCCAATTGTTGCAATCCTGAACCCCTTTTCAATGACCATCCGGGCCTCTTCGCTTTCCGGGTTCAGCAATGGGTTTGTGTGGTTGAAATGAATGAAAACAACCTTGTGTTTATCCGTGGCACTGAGTCCTTCAAATGTTTCAAAGCTCTCGATAACAAAAGGATGCGGGATCTGGCTGATGTCCCTGTGGCCGATTTCCTTCCCGCTGTAAAATGTGGCATCCAAAAAGGCGTAGTCCACTTTCCGGACTTCTTCCACGATGTCTTTATCCCAGACAGCCCATTTGTTGATGTCCGGGATAAACAATGCGGTTTTCGTCGGACCCTTGATCCTGAACCCCACTGTTTCAGAATATTCGTTCCGGTGCGGAACCAGAAAAGGGGTCACCTCAATATGCCCCGGGAGCGTCACCGGCTCTTCGTTTTGCAATTCATGGAGCCGGATGTTGTTCAATGATACAAGCTGATCCCAGGGCCCATTTCCCTCCAGAAATTCTTTCATCCGGGGCATGGCATAAACGGGCGTGTTCTGGGCATTCATCGCCTCCTTCCCAAGATACATCAAGCCCGTATAATGGCCGATATGGGCATGGGTCAGAAAAATCCCATCCGACAATTCCCTTTCACCCCGGTGCCCGTATTGGGTAAGCCTTTTCATTTGCCTGGCAATATCAGGCGTTGCGTCAAACAAATAGGTTTTCCTGTGTTCGGCATCGATCAGCCCCAATGAGACAACCTGCCTTTGGGCGGACGGGTTTTCAAACAGGCCGGCACAACATTCCCGGGTGCATGCGATATGCGGGGAGCCTGCGTCCTGCACGGTTCCAAGGACGATAAGGGAGGTGTTTTCAATGGGCAATCCAGCCGGATTATTTTCGTCGGATGGGTTTTCCGTTGATGGCCTCTCAGCGCAAGAAACAAGGAACAGTAAGAACAGAAAGAGGTGGTATTTTCTCATGTCGTGCGGATTTAAGCCTCAAATTGGTCCGAAAACCCTTAATCAGGTTGAGTCTTCAGGGTGGCCCTGTTTCTGTTTTGAATTTGTTGGCGCATCAGGCCATTATATTTCTGCCGAAGTTCGGAAAATTTTTTGCAAGCCCTCGGAGTATTCTTTGGTGGCAATCCAATCCTGGAAGTTCAGGTCATGGTTGTGCTTGTCAAACACAAAGGTTTGAAGATTTGGCTTATTGCTGGCTTTAAACCGGACTTCAAGGTCATGGACGCTGTCGGCAGGAACATTGGCGTCCTCTTTTCCGTGGAACACGTAAATGGGGATATCCACCCGCAGCAGCCTGGTTTTATTCGGCTCAAGAGCAAAATGTTCCCTGAACCAGTCAATCGTTACACGAACATAATTGCTCCATATCCAGGTTCCGTCGTTCCCGGCGATTTTCGCCATGAGGATATCCTGAAACGGCCCCCGCATGGTCCGGATATCCTGTATGTCTATGCGCTCGTCCTGCACCACATCCACCGAGTCAAAAGGCATGTCCTGAAACAAATACCCACGGTATGCTGCGGCCGTGGGGTCATCAGACTCAAACTCCTCCCTGTCCACCACCTTGTCTCCGTTCTTGTCAAAAATGGAGTTGACCAGGATCATCACACCCTCTCCCGTATTCTGCCATTGAATGATGTCGAACATGTTTTCATGTACATAGCCGTGCAAAAACAACGCATCAATTTCTGCGATCCTTCTCTCGGCCACCATGGAGGCAATGATCGTTCCCTCGCTGATACCGTAAAGAACAATTTTGCTGTTTTTAAACCGGTCGTCGTTTCTTACATCGGCGATGATCGATTCGATGTCCCCTGCTTCTACAGAAGGCAAATACCTGCTGTATTTCACGCTGTCTACGGAGTCGAACCAGGGGGGCGTTTCTCCCAGGTCCACCCCGCGCCGGTTATAGGTCAGGAATCCGACCCCGTTTTTGCAAAACCCCTCCGCCAGGACATCATAATAATTGAAGCCCGGCCTTCTTACCAGATAGGTGTGCGGCCCCGTGCCGTGAACCGCCAGGACAATGGTATTGACCGGTCCCTCTTCCGGAAGACAGAGGCGCGTGATCATTTCTTCCCCGTCGGACAGGCTTACCTTCCTGATTTCGGAATGGAAGGCATTCCCCTGCATGGAGGCGACAGACAGCGCCGCCCCGAAAACAATGCTTAAAACGGACTTCATATAGCACGAACTTTTTGTGGTGTATGTTTTGTTAACAGCTTATTGGCGGGCTTCCTCCCCAAACTCTTTGATAATGCCAAGAAACCTTTCCGCGTCTTCCAGGCCCTTGTCATAGATGAAAATATTCAGCCAGGACCCTATCGCATAACCAGTTCCCATGACAAGGAGAATTCCGGGGATGATGATGGTCAGGTTTCCCAGAAGGTCCACATCGGCCACGGCCTTGATCATCAACGGGAACAAGGTAATCCCGATCAATCCGGCAAGGACAAACTCAATTTTTCTCAAGCGGGCAATCAGGATTTTCAGGCGTGCAAAACCTGTTTGGAAACCGGTGATGCTTTCATGATAATTCAGGAGCCTGTGAAAGAGGGAAGCCTTGACCGATGACAGGATTAAACTGCTTGCACAAACCAGGGCGCTGATTGTTCCAGCAAGCAAATAGGGGGTCTCGTTCATTAAGCGGATGGTAAACACAACCACCATAAGGACGGCGAAAAACTGGATGACCACATTCAGCAGCTCCAGATTCAGTGGTTTTCTCAGGGCATGACTGAGTTTCTCGAAATTGATCGACTTTAACAGTTCCTCGTTCAGTTTCAGGTGGGTGCTTAGTTTTTCATCGTATTGTGCCCACGCTTGTTTTAATTCGTCCAGTTCCATGGTCTTATGTATTAATTGTTACAACCCGTTCCCTCATATTTTTCTTTATCCGGCTGATCCTGGTCGCCACATTGGTTTCCGAAATGCCCAGGATTTCCGACATTGCCCTGTAGCTATTGTCATCCAGATAGAGCAGCATCAGGGCCCTGTCCAGCTCATTCAGCCCCTCAATTAACCGGTAGAGCAGGGCCACCTTGTCATCCTGCCTGGAGTCCGGTTCAAAATCCGGAAGGGATATGACCGAGGCATCAAGGGATGTCGTCGCGGCTTTGTGTCGGTTGTCTTTCCGGAAAAATGAAATCGCCGTGTTCAGAGCGATGCGGTAAACCCAGGTGGATATTTTGACGCGGCCGTCAAATTTTTTAAGCGAATGCCATAACTGAATCATGATCTCCTGCTGCAAATCCTTCCTGTCCTCCGGATTTGGACAGTAGGAATTGCAGATTTTATAAATCAGATTTTGATGGTCTTTGATGATGGAAATAAACCGGTCCTTGTCCACTGCTTATTATTTGATGGCTTCTGCATTATTCGCAGAAAATGTTAAAAAATCACACAACGGGGAGATGTTTTTTTTCGCCCCCTTCGCCGCCGACCTCCTCAGGGCATGGTTTTCTATAAGCAGGCCCGTTCTGAAAGCCAGGAATACAAGAAGCCGGCAATAAAAGTAACAGAAGGAAATGATTCTCCCTTTCGTTTCCCGAAAGAATTCGTTATATTTGAATGGATGCCACGTCCTTCTTCCCTATTGCCAAAACCGGCCATTGACCGGCCGTTTTCTCCGGGCCGGCCGGGCCTAAAAAAATGAGCCATGAAAAGGATCGTCACGGGCATTGATTTTTCAAATACATCGGTGCTTGCATTTCGCTATGCCGCACAGCTGGCAGAAAAGACAGACAGCGGCCTGTTGTTGGTCAATGTGCAAAAACACCTGGATTATGAGGTGCCGCAGAAGGCCGAAGTGCCAAAAGGTCCGGAGCCCGTCATGGAGCAGTTTGAAGATCTGGTTGCCAGACACAGGGGGGACTTCCGGGGTCCCGTTGAGTTTACGGTAAAGCAGGGCAAGGTTCATGAGGAGATTGCCAACCTGGCCCGGTACGCGGATGCCTGGCTGGTGGTGGTGGGAGCACATGGTCTGTCGGGCTTTGAAGAGTTCTGGATGGGGTCCAGGGGGTACCGGGTTGTATCCACCTGCCTTACACCCGTGATTACCGTCCGGCAAGGCTTCCCGGTGGAACGGCCTGTGAAAACGGTGGTGATCCCCATTGACAACACCCTGGAGACCGGCCAGAAAGTGCCTTTCACCCTGGATCTTGCCCGTCACTTTGATGCCGGGGTGCATGTGTTGTCCTTATTCAGCGACGACATTCATGCGGTGAAAGAGAAGGTGAAAAACAGCGCGCGCGAGGCCCACCGTCTTGTCCGTGAGGCGGGTCTTCGCCTGGTCACCCACGAGGAGGTCTGCGAAAACATCACCACGGCAACCATCGAATATGCGCGTCGGGTTGACGCCGATTTGATCTCCATCATGACGGAACAGGAATATGCCGCCCGGAACGTTTACCTGGGGCCCTATGCCCAACAAATGGTGAATCACGCACCCATCCCGGTGCTGAGCATGCACGGGAAGGCCCTGGTGAGGTCAAGGGGGGTGTTTTAATTCCGAAGGGAGCAGGCGGTCCTCCCTGGCCCTGGAATTTCCCGCTCCCCGGCCTGGGTTCAGGCATCCTTTCATTCAGCGCGGGCGTATCTCTTCCAGCTCCCGCACCATTTTTTCGAAATGCCTTTGCAGCCCGGGTTCGATCTCGTCGTACAGCTTGTCGAAGAAGGCCACGATCATTTCCCCCTCCCGGGTCAAGGTGGTATGACCCCCATCGGCTCCTCCGCGGGTCTTTTCGATGAGCTTGAAGCCCAGCCGTTTTTCGATGATTTTCAGGTTCTCCCAGGTCTGGCGGTAAGCGAACCCCATTTGTTCGGCCGCGGCCTTCAGGGAGCCGGTGGCCCGGATGGCCTTTAAGAGCTGCCACTTGCCCTCTCCCAGGATGCTTTCCCCACCCGTCCGCTCGATCCAGCATTTGAAATTGAGCCGGAATGCCGGTGGCTTGTTTTGTTGTTCTGTGCCCATATTGTTTTGTGTCAGTGTCCTTCCAGCCGATGCCCTTCCCGGCCAGTCCGGCCGTTGTGCAATGATAAATATTTTCCCGGAGTTTTCCCGGTTGTGCCGCCCCGGCCGGGTTTCGTAATTATTGTCGTCGGAGGATTCAGGGATTTGTTGCATCTTTGCGAGTTGTAAAAAACACCTATCGACAATGAAAGCACAGACCCCGCTTGCCCTCAAATCACTGGCGCTTGCCGCCTGCCTCATAACCCTGGGTTCCTGCAGCCTCATCCCGGAATCCTGGGCGGATGCCATTACCGGGGCCAGCAAGGCCATGGCGCAGGACGGCAACAGCCTGTACCACCAGACCGATGAGGTCAGCCTGGTGGCGGGAGAACTGGAAGTGGACGGGGAGGTGAAGGGTCCGGGCAAGGTGGACCTGAACAATCATTACAAAAGGGAGGTGTTCATCAAGGAGGCCCGTTACCACCAGGATACGGGAGCCGGGTTCATTGGCTCTTACCGGTACCGGGGGTACTCTCTGTTTGACCTGCTGCATCCCTTCAATCAGGACAAAAAAAATGCAGAGGCGTTCCGACCGGCCATCGACCTGTATGTGGTCGTGGAAAACGACCAGGGGGAAACCGTCGTGTTCAGCTGGTCGGAGATCTTCCACACGATCAATCCGCACCAGATCATGATTGCCACGGAGATGGCGCCCATCGTTCCTTACAGGCAGGAGGTGGATTACCCGGTCAGGGAAAAGTGGACACTGGTGTCGGCCGGGGACCTGTTTGCCTGGAGGACGCTGGAGAACCCGGTGAGGATCACGGTGCGGTCTTTTGATCAGAAGGATTATCCGATCGACCGGGAACTGGAACACATGCACAGCCCGTCCGTCCGGATTGCCTCTGACAATGCCTCAGGGCAGGAAGGCGGGACCGGCCTGCCCGGAGGGGCGGGGGTGCTGGAGGTGCTGCCCGGGGAGGTGACCGCGGCACCGGTCCGCTACCATGCTACTTTTTACGGGATGGGGATGGGGCACCATCCGACGAAATACTTTGAAGGACCCCGGCTGGATGTGGCGCTGGGGATGGAAGAGGCATTTGCTGACGCCAACCGGAACCGCCACGGACTGGTGTGCTTTGCCGGGATGGACGGGTACAGGGCGGTCTTCAGTTTCAGCGAGCTGTTCAACCGGGCAGATCAGGTGTTCCCGATCCTTGCGGTGCCTGAGAATCCGATGGACGGCGGATATTACCGGATTTTTCATCCGTCCGACTTCTATGCAGACCGTTCGGTGAAGTCCCTGTCGGAGATCTACTTCTTCCAGGCTTCAGCCTCTCCGTCCGGCTCAGGCCTTTCCCGGTAAGACCGGATCACCCTATTGATTTAATATATACACGAGGGGTTCGGACGTTTTCGTTCCGAATGAGAATGCTGTGCCCGCAAAACCCTCTCTGACAGCCTGATGTGGTTTGACGCTCAGGCCATAGCCCGGGGTGTCAGGCCTGTGTATATGTGATGTATATACAATTTCCGGCAGAAACCTCCCTATATTATCGAAAATTTCCAAAAAGAGGCATTCTCGCTGTTTTACCCATTAATCTCAAGCCAAATGAAACAACTGTCAATTATTGTGCTCCTGTTAGTCGTTTCCTCAGGCCTTTTTGCGCAATCCGGCGCAGTGGAGGTGGAGAAAAGGGAGGACGGCTGGCGGCTTCAGGTCCGGGGCGAACCGTTCATGGTCAACGGCATGAACTGGGACTACTTCCCGATAGGGACAAACTATGCCTATAGTTTGTGGAACGAACCGGATGATTTCATCCGGAAGGCGCTGGATGATGAGATGTCTTTGCTGCAAAACATGGGGGTGAATGCCATTCGCGTGTATACGGGGATCCAGCCCAAGTGGATAGAGTATATCTATGAAACCTATGGCATCTATACCATGCTCAACCACTCTTTTGGCCGCTATGGGCTGACCCTGGACGGGGCGTGGGTGGCCAATACCGAGTATTCCGATCCGCGGACCGTGGAGCTTCTGCTTCGGGAAGTCACGGAGCTGGCCGCAGAATACAAAGACACCCCGGGGCTGCTTTTGTACTTGCTGGGGAATGAAAACAACTACGGCCTCTTTTGGGGCGGAGCCGAAACGGAAGATATTCCCATGGCCGACAGGCAGTCCACCATCCGGGCCCGGCACATGTACAAGCTTTTCAACCAGGCCTCCCTCGCCATGAAGGCCATCGACCCCGGCCGCCCCGTGGCCTTGTGCAACGGGGACTTGTTGTTTCTGGACATCATTGCGGAAGAATGCCCCGATGTGGATATTTTCGGGGTGAACGTGTACCGGGGCGTTTCCTTCACCGACATGTTTGACCGGGTGGAAGCGGAATACGGGAAACCCATCCTGCTGACCGAATTCGGGTCGGATGCCTTCAACGCCGTTACTATGGAAGAAGCCCAGCGGGAGCAGGCGAGATACAATGTGGCCAACTGGAGGGAGATATATGAAAATGCCGCGGGCCTCGGAAAAGCCCAGAATTCCATCGGCGGTTTTACTTTTCAGTTCAGCGATGGCTGGTGGAAATTTGGCCAGACGGAAGGTCTGGATGTGCACGACACCAATGCCTCCTGGGAGAATGGGGGGTACGCATTCGACCACATCCCGGGCGAAAACAACATGAACGAGGAGTGGTTCGGCATTTGCGCCAAGGGGCCGACCTCTGTCGCGGGCTTTTATCAGCTGTTTCCAAGAGCGGCCTATTATGCACTGAAGGAGGCCCACGAGCTGAACCCATACCAGGAGGGAACCACCCTGGCGACCATCAGGGCACATTTCGACGGCATCAAGCTGGGAGAGGCTTTTCTCCAGGCAAGGGGGGACAGGGCGGCCCTGGAAGCTGAGAGGACACGCATCATTCGGGTGAGCCGGTTTTCCCTCGGGCTGTCCACCTTCAATACCGGAGGCAGCCTGATTACCACCCCGGAGGATCCCATCCCGGGAAACCAGACCTACCCGGACCAGCTTGGATTCGACAATATGCAGTCCCTGTATGTGGGATTTGAGGCCAACCCAACCCCCAATTTTCGCGGCCACATCGAGTTCAACGTCCTGGGAAACGTCGCCCAGAACCCCATCGACCAGATTTTTTATGAAAACAGGGGCCGCCCCGTGGAGGTGAACAGCGACGACGGCAATGTGAGGCTGGAGTCTCTGAACAGGGTCCAGGTGTACCGTGCCAGTTACCAGTGGGACCACAAATGGTTTAACCTGGATGGTTTTTACCGGACCGGACGGTATCACTGGGGGTATGAAGGGGACTTCTTCGGCCTGTATCCCGAGGCCAACTACGGTCCCAATATCGACCTGTATAACGGCATTGCTCCTTTCGGGTTTGAGGTGGAAGGCAAAAGGCAGCTTAAAGGACTGAAGCTGGCCTTCGGTCCCCAGTTATGGTGGGGGGCAAACCCGGCCCTCTTGCTGAAATACAGCAGGGCGCTGGCCGGCTTCGACATGACCGCGATCTACCATGAAGACCTGGATCAGCTGGGGCTGACCGAGAGCTCCTTTGCAATACCTCAGCCCAAAACCCGGCGCGTGACCCTGCATGCGAACAGGGCGCTTGGCAGGTTTGAGGTGGACCTTGGCGGGATCTGGGCCGGGCAGCCTTTGCAGGGACGGGAATTCCAGCTTTACAGAGAAGAGGGTGGCGCAGAGAATGTGTACGTCGACCAGATCAAACCGGAAGATACCTGGGGCGGCAAGATCAAACTGACCTATACGGGGGGGCGCTTCAACTGGTATGCGCAGTCGGCCATCAAGGGCCTGGTCGCCCAGGGCGGAGCGGATCAGACCCTGACCTTCACCGGATGGCGGCTGAAAGACAGCGGCAGCGGCAACCAGATGAACTTCCTGACAGGTTTTGCCTACACCATGGGCAACCTCCAGGTGGCCCCGAACTTTTTATGGCAAAAGCCCCTGGAAGGCCCCATCCCAGGCACCGTTCCCGCCCCCGGCCGGCCCAGGAATATTCTCACGGACCCGTTTGTCGTGCGGGCCAACAGGGAACAGGTCTCGGGCGAGATCCTGTTCACGTATGACCCCACCCCTGGCACCTGGATGTACAACTGGGACAGCGACCGGTCGGAAGACGCCGGCTTTGCCATGAGCCTGGGCTTTGTCTACCGCCATCTGCCCACCACCATGGATGCCGCCATCGGGATCCTGCCCGACGGCCGTACTACTTTTGCCTTTCCGGGTTCTCCGCCGGCGAAGGATTTGTGGGAGGTCCACGCCCGGCTGGTGTCCAAGCCCACCAAAGATTTCGGCTTCATTGCCAATATTTATGGGGGGGACGCCCAGGCCAACGGAAGCGATGACCGGACCATCAGCCGTTTTGGGATGGACCTGCGCATGATCTACCGCCAGGTGGTGCTCAATTCCTTTGTCCGGATCAACGACTGGGGTCCGTACGATTACCACCGGGACTTCAACCTGACTTTCCCGCTGCAGTTGATGGCGGATGTGTCTACCACGCTGGGAAGGCCGGACTGGATTGATCTTCCGGATACCCGCATCGGCATCCGGGGGAAGTACCGCACCCTGGATCAGTTTTCTCCGCGGTATTCCCCGACACAGATTCTGGATGGGAGCGGCCAGCTGGTCCCCGACCCGGAAGCCATTGGGTTTGATAATGGCAATGAGTGGGAGATCATGACCTATATCCTGATAAACATTGGCAACTAAAAAGCAGAAAAAATGAAACCACATATTTTGATTCCCTTTGTGAAGCTCCTGCCGGCCTGGCTGTTGTTGGTGTTTATCTCTGGTTGCGAGCGGGATACCAGCGACCTGGACGGAGCCACCTTCCCCGACAACCCGGAAGTGTTTATCGACGGGTTCAGCGCGGGCCTGAACTACGCGGCCTTTGGCGGATCGGTTCCCACGGCCTTCGATGTCGACAACAAGGTGACGTATAACAACTCTGCCGCCTCCATGAGGTTTGAGGTGCCTGATGCCAACGACCCCAGGGGGTCCTATGCCGGGGGCGTGTTTTTTGCGGACGTACCCAGGGACCTTTCCGGTTACAACGCCCTGACTTTCTGGGCAAAGGCCTCCCAGTCCGCCACGATCGGGGAGCTGGGATTCGGAAACGACCTGGGCCCGAACAAATACGTGGTGACTTTGCAGGGAACGACCATCGGCACAGGCTGGAAAAAATACATCATCCCCATCCCGGACCCCGCCAGACTCACCTCCGAACGCGGTTTGTTCTATTATTCCGCCGGGAATATGGACGGGAAAGGGTACACCTTCTGGATCGATGAGGTGAAGTTTGAAAAACTCGGTACCATTGCCCATCCGCAGTTTGCCATTCTGAACGGGGAGGATCAGGTGGAAACCTCCTTTGTCGGGGTGTCAAAACCCATCGGCGGCCTCTCGTCCATATTCAACATGCCTACGGGGATCAACCAGGCGGTGAACATCGCCCCGGCCTATTTTGAATTCAGCTCGTCCAATCCAGCCATTGCCACGGTGGATGAAAACGGAATGGTGGCCGTCACCGGCGGACCCGGAACAGCAGAGATCACGGCCCGGGTGGGAGAGGTTGAAACGGCCGGGTCACTGACCATTGAGTCGGTCGGGTCGTTTGTTTTCGCCCCGCAGCCCAATCGCGACCCGGCCAATGTGATCTCGGTATTCAGCGACCATTACCAGAACGTGCCCGTCAATTATTACAATGGCTACTGGGCGCCTTACCAGACGACGCTTTCGGCCGACTTCCAAGTGGGCGGGGACCACATCCTCCACTACACGGATTTCAATTTTGTGGGGATCGAGTTCAGTTCGCCCGTCGTCAACGCCACGACCATGACCCACCTGCATGTGGACATCTACCTGCCCAATGCGTTGACTTCAACGGCCCAGTTCAGAATTGAACTGGTCGACTTTGGAACGGGCGGCACCGGGGTCTTCACCCGAAGTATCTCGGTCGCACAGGCCCAGCAATGGATCAGCCTGGATATCCCGTTCTCCCAGTTCGCGGGCTTAACCAACCGGGCCAACCTGGCGCAGATCATCTTTGTCGATGTGAACGGCAACATTCCGGCATTCTATGCCGACAACATCTATTTCTACAGGAACTAAACGCGGCACGGCCGGAGACCGACAGGCCGGGTTCATTGCGGGTATAAAAACAACACGATATATGAAAACAACAAACAGGTATTTGGCTGTGTACATCCCATCCTTCCTGCTGCTGTCCCTGACGGCCTTTGTGGGATGCGAACGGGACGACTTTCAGAAACTGGAGGAACGCAACTGGCAGCTGGTGTGGAGCGACGAATTCGACGGCGCCGCAGGCACCCTGCCTGACGCAACAAAATGGACGTTCGACCTGGGCACGGGGGATAATGGATGGGGAAACCAGGAGCTTCAGAGCTACACCAACGATCCCTGGAATGTGTCAATGGACGGGAACGGAAACCTGGTCATCACCGCGATCCGGGATGGCAACAGCTTCACCTCGGGCAGGATCAAGACCCAGGGCTTGTTTTCAAAGCAATACGGACGCTTTGAAGCCCGGCTGAAAACCCCGTACGGACCCGGACTGTGGCCGGCATTCTGGATGCTGGGAGACAATATCGATGCCGTCGGCTGGCCCCGTTGCGGTGAGATAGACATCATGGAGCTCAGGGGGCAGGAGCCCCACATCATCCACGGGTCCATTCACGGACCCGGCTATTCGGGCGGAAACCCGGTTTCCGGGAGCTATTCCCTGAGAAACGGAAGGTTTGATACGGACTACCACGTGTATGCCATTGAATGGGATGAGGACAAGATCGACTTCTTCGTGGATGATTACCTGTACCAGCGCATCCGCAATACGGATGTGCCCGGGGAATGGGTGTATGACCAGCCTTTTTTCATCATCCTCAACGTGGCAGTTGGCGGCAATTATGTAGGGTTTCCCACGGCGCAGACCCCATTCCCGCAAAGAATGATCGTGGACTACGTGAGGGTTTATGACAGGGCAGACTAAATCATTGTGGCCCGGCCTGGGCGTTTATGCCCGGCCTGGGGTTTTCCGTTATTGATTGAAAGATACAAGATGATCAGGACAGAGACAGATTTCGCAGCGGCGGATAAAAACAAAAAAGTGGCATTGGAGGTCGTTGAACACGAGGGCGAAACATTCTTCAGGATCAGCAACCACGATGCCATGCGCCCTTTTTTCATG